>Ga0208303_1000758_pt1 | contig 13233 bp, 24 predicted proteins | sample CB_VirMetaG_2_FD_184537 | JGI IMG/M metagenome (GOLD analysis project Ga0208303, IMG submission 184537) | Freshwater to marine saline gradient viral communities from Chesapeake Bay - CB_1504_2 Viral MetaG (SPAdes) (version 4) | ecosystem: Environmental > Aquatic > Marine > Coastal | place: USA... | reverse complement strand
AATTTAAAGTAGCCTCAGTAGCTTTTAATATTTCTTTTTGACTAAAACCAAATTTAGCAAACTCTTTTTGCAATCCTGCTACTTCTGTGGCTGTATACTTAGTACTTGCACCTAATCTCTTTTGGTCGTTAGTTAATGCAGTAATTTGCGCTCTAGTTTTACCCATTGTAGCAGCTAAATCAGCATTAGCCTTGTCAAAGTCTTTAATTGTTGTAAAAGCACCCTTTATAGCTTGAGCAAATAAGAATATACCACTAACTAAACCAAAAGCACCTAATAAACTCCTTAAATTTTGTGCTGCTGCTTGTGGGTAATTACCAACATTTCTATTAAATTTCTTAACAGCAGTATCTGCTTGAATTACTCTACTATTTAAAGCATTAAAACGATTTTGAGCGACTTGCAATTCATTATTATATTGCTTTTGTGTTTGAGTTGCTAATTTTCCACGTGCTATTAAATCTTGAACAGTTCTAGCGGCTTCATTATGCTTTTGTGATAGTTTAGCATACTCACTATTCAAAGTCTTTAAAACACCTCTTTGTCGCGTTAAAGATTGTGTGTTTTTATCGTTTGCCGTTGCTATTCTTGCTTGAGTAGTTTCTAAAGCTCTTTCAACTCTTAAACGTTCCTTTTCAACCGCTGTTAATTGTTGTTGGTTTTTAGTATAATTTTGAGTAGCTATGTTAAAATCTTGCAAGTTTTTAGGACTTGAACCGCCAGCAAAATTCAATTGAGTTTTAGAAGCTTTTAAAAGTTCCTCATTAGTCTTTTTTAAACTTTCATATAGTTGGTCTAAGCCTTGTTGGGCTTGTTTACTAACTATTAAATCTATGCTATTTGCCATCTGAAACCTTTTTAGCTTGTTTACAATATTCTATCCACTCTTTTAAAGTAGTTTCTTTTTTATCAATTCTGTATTTTAACTCTAATATCCTTGAAACGGTTATAATTTCGCTTTCAATGTTAATTTTTTCCTTTTCATCATCTTTTTTAAAATCAACTTCTAATAGTTGTATTTGAGTTTTTATTCCTTGTATTCTTTTATTTATTTGTTCAATTTGTTTGAAAATATCTTTTTTAGTATCTATTTTATAATTCCACTTTGCTAATTGTTCAATTATTTCTTTAAATTGCTCAATTCCTATTTCTGTTTTCCAATTATAAAGAGCTTTTAATAATAAAGAAACTGTATTATATTTTGATTGTAATTTCATTATTTTGTGCATTTTGCTAAAACGTGAAATTATTTGTCTATTTTCAGTTAATTCTAAATACTCTCCGAAAACAGAATACATTGCATCTTTGTTCTCTTTAGTTTCTTCTAATTCTGAATTAAAGTATTTTAAATCTTGAGTTTCTAAATATTTAGTCCAATTGTAAAGGCTAATTTCATCACACGAAAAATAAGAATAAGAAGTTTTTTTAGTTTGTTTTTTTATAAATAAGTTTTTAAGAATTTCCATAGTTCAGGAAGTATTATTTTTTCGTTTAGTATTTCTTGGTTTTGTTTAGTAAGTCCGAAAATGTCATCTCCGTACTTATCCATTAATTTAAGTGTTTTTTCTTCAGTAGATATAATTTCAAAACTCATATCTTTATTGTACACTATCTTGAATTTAGCGTAAAACTTACCACTATAAAATAAAGTAACTCTATCGTAAGGCTGACCTATTAATTGCTTAATTTGAACTGTAAAAGGCTTATATTCTGGAGCTATTTTTTCTCCTTTTGAGTCAATACCTTTCATTAATTGAGCTTGTCTATTTAAGTTTAAAATAAATTGCTCTTTAGCTTTTATTATTTTCTCGGTTTCGTTAGGTATATTATCTCTAACTCCTTTAACCTTTTGCATATAATCGAAAATAGTAGTAGCCATTTTGTGAAGTGTTAAAAAAAAGGGCGGCGTTTTTGAAGTACCACCGCCCTAAAAAACTAATTATGAAAAAAAAACTAAACTACAACTGTTGTAGCGATGTTTGATTTGTATAAAATGCCATCAACATCAACAATATAAGAGTTAATTGCACTATCAAATAAAGAAATAGTCACAACATCAGAAGTAGATAATGGAGCTGTTAAATTAACACCATATACCCCATTACCATTAGAATCTAATACATCTAATGAAACACTTGAACCATTTACAGTAACAACAAAGTCTGAAATATCAAGTCCATCAATAGATACTTTATGATTATCTGATAAAGTAGATACAACAATATCTAATACAGTAGACGCATCAGATGGAGCAGTTAAAACAATATTAACATCATTATATCCGTCTAAATCCTCTTGAGCATTGTAATCTAAATTGTCTGAAACAATCCAAGAAACACGCTCATCAAACTCTAATCTATTAATCATTTGAAAAGATACTGATTGAGAAGCTGCATCTGCACCGTTACTCATCATATACTTACCATTTTCAAACATTCCCAAAGTAAAGCCTTTGTAAAGTCCTGCTTTAGTTTGAGTGAAAAATACATCTCCTTTAGAGTCAAAGAAAATGATATCATAGCCTCTATATGAACTTAAAGTAGTTAAAGCCTTGTGGTAAGCTAAACCATTATCAAAAGTTACTGTATATTCATAAGGATTTTTACCTGCAACAATCTTCTCTCCAGAACCTGTACGAGTTATAATGTTATCATCTGCTGTATTATCAGCAATTTCAACAACACCATTTAAGATTATTGCTTTTCCTTTTTGTTGTAACAATCTTACACCTGCTAAAGTATCAATGTCGCCATCAGCGAACGTATAACCTCTTTCGATTAAAGCAATTGTTGTTACTCTTTTAATGTCTTGTTTGCAGTTTTTTGTACCTGTTCCAAGTACATCACCTGCTCCGCACATTACACTATTTACTATGTCTATTAATGCCATATTTTTAAATTATTTCTTGTTGTTTTAAAAAGTTTATTACTCTTGCGTCTTTGTGTTCAAATGTATCTCCTATTTCATAGATTTTATCATTTGTTTTAAAACGCTTTTTTAAAATATAACTATCGAGTTTTATAGTTATTCTTTTCTTCTTTGCCATATAATTAATATTTAATAGGTTTTAAACAATTATCAGTTAATTCAATTGAGCAATCTAATGTTATTGCGTTCCAAACATCTAAAGAGCCGTTATTATCATTAACACTATAATTAGGTAGTCTTTGTACTTTATACTCTAAATCCATTCTACTAATAGAACTGTTTTTTAACGCTTTTAAGACGTTATCTAACAAAGGATTTAAAACTACTTCATAATCAGTATTGAATACTTCTGGGTTAAAATAGTCGCTTTTATCAGAGTGCATTGCTAACACTAAACGAACATTATCACGTCTTACATAATTTGTTCCTGTTTTATAAGTGTCATCCGAATTGGTTAACCAAATTAAAGGGTATCTACTTTGAATATCTGGCAACGCTAAATATTTGTTTAAAACGTCTTGAGTTCCCCAATTAAAAAAAACTTTATAGTCATTGCTATAAACATTCATTAAAGGCAAAGTGTCAAATAATTCAGCTAACCTATTTTCAAAAACTATCATATTCCAAAACTATTAATTTGTTCATATAGTTTGAAGTTTGAAGGAATCCAAGTATCCCAAACGTCTAAATTATCGTTTAAATATTGGTATAAACTTCTTTGTATATTGTCATTATTCCCATAATAATCAATAAAATTTACACCGCTATCACTATAAATTAAAGGCTCAGCTAAACACCCATTTTGATACTTAGTTAGAAACTTTTGCCAAGCATAAGAAACTTTAGCATCATTTGACTCATTAGAGCTGTTTTCTGTATTTGGTTTTGCTGTTCCTGTAGCTGTTAGAAAAGTTGAATTATTCATAATGAAAAGAGTGTAAACAGCGTACAATAAAAGGCTCTTTGAATTGTCTAAACCCTCCCAAACTTTGCCGTCATACTCAACGCCATTTACTAAATCTCTCCATTTTTGGTCGGCACTTGCTAAATCTACTAATGCGACCGTTAGTTCATTGTATAAGTCTAAACCTAAAGCATTAAGTAACACATCTTTCTCAACTTCATTAATTAACTCCAATACATAAGATTTACTATTAGGTGTTTCAGTTGTTGCCGTACCGCTAATAGTTCCCTTTGCTAAAGGAATGTATAAATCATTTACGAAATTATCAATGTTACTAATACTCATTATTTATCTTTTTTAGGCTTTTCTTTTACTTTGTTTGCATCTTCAAAAAGTCCTATTTCAAAACCTTTATTCAACACATCTTTATCTTCTATTTGAACTAAGGCAGATTTTTTATAACCTGCCCAGTCCTTTAATAGTTTAACTTCCATTTAATTATGGTTTAGTCAATGCAGTAATAGCAGTTGAGAAAACACCTTTAACGAAAGCTCCATAGTGATTAGATTTTACTCTTTGAACTAAACGAGCTTCAGCTAAAATAGTTACTAAGTTTTTAGTAAAATCGTCATTCTCATAACCAACATTAATAGTCAATCCTTCTTTAAATCTTACACCCGCTTTAGTGAAATCTCCAACTAAGAAGTTATCAACAGCAACACCTGTATTAGCAACTACACGAATACCGCTTACAATTGTTCCATCATTTGAAGCAAATGGAGGCAATACATAATGACCATCAGAAGCCTTAGCTAAATCCATAGCTGTTACATCTGTTGGATGCATTACAATATAAGTAGGCTCAAACAAATTAACTCTTACTTGGTTAATTGCAGTTCTTAAAACGTCAAAGTTATTAGGCTCTGGAATAGCTAAAGCGAAAGAACCAGCAGCATAAGCAGTAGCATTTTGATTAATACCTACTAAATTAACAGTTGCCCCTGTTCCGTTTAGTAATTGGTCATCAATTTTTAATTGAATTAATTCAGTTAATTCTTGGTCAATTTCAGAACGCATTAACTCAACATCGTCTAACATCTCTTTAGTAACTTTAATATAAGCAGTTACTTTTTTAACATTAGCAGAAGCAACAACTAAATCAAAATCAGCTTGAGACTTAGCAGCACCCTCAGCAGTCATTGCAGAACCGCCATCAGCATTTTTCTGTTCAACCCATTCCCAAACATTAGACATAATTTGTCCAACATTAACTAATTCTAAGATAAAAGGGTTTCTTCTAACAATACGAGTAATTCCGCTTTCTCTTTCAGCTTGAGGAATTTGTCCTGTTGTGTTAGTAGATAAAGCCATTGTACCTGCTGCTTTCAATACGAATTGAACAGATGCGCCGCTTTTCTCTTTCATTCTTGCTAAATCTTCTTTCTTAGACTCTAAGATTGATTTTAAAGACTCAGTTTCTTTGTTTGAAGCTCCTTTAGTTTCTAACTCTAAAACCTTAGCCGCAACTTCTTCAATTCCTGCTTTTAAAGTAGCGACTTCTTCTCCTTTAGTTTCTAAGTCTTTAATCTTAGACATTGTTTCAATAAGTTCAGCCTTAGTAACTGACTCATTTTTCATAGCGTCAATTTTTACGCCTAATTCTTTGATAATTTCTTCCATTTTCTTGGTTTAAATTTTGTTTAATAAATCTTTTAATAATTCGGTATTCTTGTGAAGTGCTTCAGCGGCTTCTTTTTCAAGAGTGTCAATCAACGGCTCTTGTTTATCTTCTGTTAATGTAGGTGTTAATTCGTTACTACCAGCTAAAACGGCGCTAATTTCAATTAATTTAGCTTCACGAACTAACCAAAAATAACCATTTTCAGTAGCTCTTTCTTTATTCCCTAAACTATCTATATTATCTTGCCATACTTTATATTCAACATCATAACTTTCATCATTAACAGCTAAATCAATCTTTACATATTGCATCCCTACACTATGCTGATTTATGCGATTAGATTTATACTCGTTGTATATTTGTGAATTATAATCTTTGAATATTTCAGTGTCCATAAATAAAGCCTCAGTAGTACCACTTTTATTTATTCCTAAATCTTTCCACGCTATTTGATTTTCGTAAACGCTTTTAGGTTCTCCTACTTTAGACGTAATTTTAAATTCGTGGTCGTGTAAATGAAATATTCCTTTACTCTCTTTAATAGATTTAGCGAAACACCCTTTAGCGTGTACGTCATCGTGTGAATCCATCCAAAGATAAGTATTACCAATAATAGTACGTTCTAAACTATTTTCATTGTTTTTAAACGTTCCTTTTATTTCATTGGTAGTTGATTTAGTAATAGAACTTAAACCGCCTTTAACGGTCTTTATTTCGGCTTTCTTTAGCTTAATAAGTTCTTCTTTGTTTGTTACTAATTCTTTTATATTCATTTCTGTATAATTTTACCTGTAAGTAATAATTCTTTTCTTTGTTCTAAAGACTTCTTAAGTTTTTCGCTTAAATCATCACGCTTTAGATACTCGGTTATCTCTTTTAATTCCATTACAAACCTAATTTAATTCTTAAACTTTTAGTCATTTCAATAGCTTCACTGCTTTGAATAGTACCATTTTCTAAACCTATTTTAATAGTGTTTTGAAGTTCAGTTAATACCGCAATCTTATCCAACATTACAGATTGCATAATTGGTAAGTGGTCAAAAGACGCTACTAAACTTTCATTCTTATCGATTAAACCTAATGAACTTGCAATACTATTTAATATATTATTAGATGTACTTTGTATTTCATTTTGAACAAATCTAATTTCTCCCTTTTCTTGGTTTTCAAATGTAGAAGAACCACCTGCGAAATAGTTTAAAACGTCATTATTTAAGCCAAAAGCTAATAAACACTTTTGAGCATCTTCAGCGAACTGCTCATCTAAATAAAGTTTCTTTAAATCGTTTATTAAGTGTTTAACTTCAATATCTCCATTTGTAGTTAACAAAGATTTAGACATTAAAGTTTGTTCAATTAACTTTTTATCGTCTGGTCTTAAAGGTGTAGAAGCTCCATTAATCACATTCTTGTTAACTCCTAAGTACTTTTGTGACATCTTCAAATTTAAGTTCTTAGACTTTAAATTCTCATCAATGTTTTGCAACACCTTAGCAATAGACTTAACACGTGAAGGACTTTGTAGTAATGAATTACAAGTCAATCCGTTAGTAACATCGTAAAAAGGTATTAAAGTGTTTAATTGTAATTTATACTCTTGACTATCTAAAGTGTATTTGATAGTCTTTTTACCAACTTCTTTAAATTCTTTGTCATCAGAAATAAAAGTTTTAATGTTCATTACCTTTTCAAAATCTATTTCAGAAGGAATAAGGTTATATAAAGCTTTTGGTAATTGAGTAGAAAGTAATTGTTTTTTGTAAGTGTAGTTATTACCTGTAACAGATAAGAACCACGCTAATTGAAAAAAGAAGTCTTCTTGAGATTGGAAATAGTTAGGTTGTTTTAATAATTTTAAAACATCACTATTCTCTATAACATTACCTTGTGAGTCAAGGTGTGTTATTTTCATTTGTGAAATCATTTTAGAACGTAAAGCAATTATAGCAAATAATACAGGATTGTTCAAACTCCAATCCAAATACTTTTCAGAATTACCAAAAGCACTCTCTTCTAACATATAAGAAAATGAGCCTGTGTTATCTCTAACTATTGTTTTACTACTTTTAAAAAAGTCAAATAACCCCATAAATGAAAAGAACGTTGTTTATAATTTACAAATATATAAAATTATATTTTAATAATGCAAATTTTTTTTAATTTATTTTTAATTTATTTTTGATTGATGCCTAAATAGAATTGTAAAAACGTTTTGCAATACCTATCAGCATCTAAAATATGATCATCTTTTTTTATTGGTCTGTCTAAATTAACACCATTAACAACCTCCCATTCATAGTTCTCATATTCGTGTTCATAATTCAAAGAACATTCTGTATAGAAATTACGCATTGAGTTAATGAATCCTATACCTTGATTAACTGAACCTTGTCCTTTTACTGCTGGTATTGCGTTAAAACCTGCCATTTGTAGCTCCCCTATCCTTGTAGGGTCTGCACTATCACAAATTAAAGGTATATCTTTTCTTATTCCTATTGCTTCAAGGTTTTCTGCTAATGTTCCAAACATTTCTCTAATAGGTTTGTATAAATATTCGTGAGAGTAAAACTCATTTTCTCCATTGAATTTAACACCTACTACTGAACTCGGATTTGTAGAACCAAAATCCATTCCGTAATACTCGTTATAAGGTAAACCATCGTAAAACTCTTTAGTAATTGTTCCGAACCCTTTGTAAATTCTGTTTGGTTTTTCTGCTTTTAACCCAAGTCCGTAACACTCCCACATAAATTTATCAGCAGTACCTTGAGCATTATTATAATCATTTGGCTCATAACTTAAAATCTTTTTCTTTTGCTCTAAAGGACAAAAAGGATTGTCTTTAAAAGTAGAGTGAATTACAATGCTATTATCTTGTTTGCTTAACGTATCAATCCAATGTGTTTTTTTAGGATTCCAATCTATTAAAACAAAATCTGATGTTCTCATTGATAATTGGTCGAAAGTATCTTTACTTATTTTATAAGGTTCGTTTAACCATATAACATCTCCTTGAAATCCGTGTATTTTTTCCTCGTCATCTGTTCCACATATTTCAATAGTTGAATTATTTGGAAAAGTAAATATACTTTCTGTTTTATTAAATGTTATTGATTCATAATTTTCAAAATCAATAAATGCTTTTTTCATATCTGCTAATACAGTGTCTTTACAATCCTTTTTTGTATCACGCCAAACAGAAAGTCTTTTGTTTTTATTGCTAAAAGCGTAAAGATAAAATAATTGTATTAAAGAATATGTTTTACTACTTCTTGAGCTACCTGTATTTACAATGTGCCTATAAGTACGAATACCATTAACATCAATTGCGTTAATTGCATCGTAATTTTTTTGAAATACAATAGTAGCTTTCATTATTCTTTATCTGGTGGTATTATTTCTATTTTCATAGTTGTAGGAACTTGTATTTTTTCGTTACCGCTTGTCAGGTCTAATTTATCCCCATATTTTTTAGGCTTCTTTTTTCCTGCACTCCACTTATAAGCATCTAATGCTATTCTAGCACTTTGAGCATCATACTTACCTTTTAAAGTCAACTCTGCAAGTTCTTGTATTTTTTCTGCATCTATATCAGCAGAGTCCTCTCGTGCGCGCGCGTAGTTGTTAAGAAACTCTTTATCATAATTAATATGTTCCTCATTCAACCAAGTATAAACAATAGGTCTGCAAGGTAAGTTTTTATTATTATCTAAAATAGATTTCAAACTTTCTCCAATAGATAATTTTTCAATTATAATTTTTTTAGCTTCGTTTATTTCTTCTTGACTATATGCCATAACTAAATTAATTCAATTATTTGTAAATCTTTATACTCCGACATTAAAGACAATTGTTTTTCTTTCGCTTGCTCAACATTAGAACTAAAGCAATAGAATTTAAAACCATTTTTAGCTTGTGCTATATAATATTTAAACATCTTTATTATTTTTAATATCTTTTAAAATCTCCTTTTCGTGGTAAACATAATTTATTCCACTATCTTTAGTAATGTCTTTTAAAGCTACTTTGCGTGCTTCTATTGTACTGATATGTTTACTCTTTTGTTTCATTTTATAAATAAAGTCGTAATATTACAAAATTAAACTGATTTATGCAAATTAAACTGACTGAATTTTAATTGATAAGCTTTATAGTAATAATCTTTAGTGAACTTTTTAAAGTCTTTCCATCCGTCCAAAGTCATTATCTTTTTAGCAATTGGTTTATTAGTTGTTCTTTCAAACTTTATTACTTCTATTTCTTGCATTAAACGTCTTTTAAGTAACTATCTATTAATTTACATATACTAACTATATCCCAAGCAAATAACGCCTTATATCCAAGTAAATTAAGTTTATCAATTGCTTTTTGTTGTTCTTCTAAATGTTCATTCTTTAAAAGAGTGCCATCTTTTTTAAACGGGCTTTTAATTTTAAGCTCAATAAACAAACCTTTATACTCTTTGTTAGGTTGAAGTATTAACAAGTCAGGGCAAGCAAAACCATATTTTTGAATTGCTTTATTCCTTGCAGCTTGCAACATTGTAAGTTTTACATTTCCTATTGTATCGGATAAAAACAACACATCTGGGTATCTTAAACTTAAATACCTACAAACTTCCTTTTGTAACTGATATTCTAAATGTTTCATAACTCAAATATACAAATTAAAACGGACAATTTGATATTTCTTGTCCGTAAACTTCATTAACTCTGTACATTAGTTTATAAAGAGTTTCTTTTTTCAAATAACCGTTGTTGTATCTGTACGCTTGTCGTGGCTCGTAATAACTTAATTTCCTTAAACTTTTTGTTCTTTTGCAACTAAAATAAGGCAATACCCATATATTTTTATTATCATCTACTACTAAGTGTGGATAGTTTTTAAAACGATATAATATATTGATTTTCATTTAGTTGCCTTATTTAGTAGCTGGTATTAAGGAGTTAGCAAACAGCTTATGACGTTGTTTGCAATAATTCAGGATTATCATAGATATTACCAAGTATTTCAATTTCAGAAACCTCTTGCATATCAAATAAATAATACCATGTACTATCTTTTTCGTTAATAAAATAACCTCCACTTTCAAAAACAACTTTTCCAACTACAATAGATTCCTCATCAACTGTAACACAATCATTTGAGTAATACTCATTAAATATTAACTTAACAATATCTCCTTCATAAACTTCATTTCCTTTTTTATCAAGTTCCTCTGTAAATTGGCAAATGTTAATCATTTTATATTCTAAAAAAAGAGGAAAACTTCCATTATCATTTAAAAAATAATCGTTCATGTCAAAAAATTCCCAATTTTTACTGTTTGGTTTTCTTCCTCTAAATTTTAAAAGCCGATTTGCTAACATCGGTTTTGCAGTAGCTTTTTCTTCTGTTTTTAATTTATTGTTCATTTTGTGTTAGTTTAATTTGTTTATAATTCCGATAGTACGCTGTTTGTTTAAAAAAGCCACAGCAAAGCCGAGAAACGTTATGAGTAAGCTTAATCAAAAATGCGTTTAATTGCTAATTTTGTTAATTCAATATCTTGGTCAGTTATATCTTCAACTTTCATTCCCCATAAAACTTCAATTGGTAAGACAAAACCTTCAATTGCTACGCATTTTTCTCTATCATCTTCTACAAAAAAATGAAAGTCTTTAAATAGAATCTTACTTTCAGCTCTCTTATATTCTTCACATTTTTCAATCCATTTTTCAGACATTTTTGGATTTTCATTTAGATATTCTTTTGATATAAATCTTCTATAATGATTAGGTTTTTTCAATATATTAAAGTTTTCATCGCAAGGAATGAACATCCCTAAATTCAAATTCATTTTTAAAAAATTATTGTAGAAAAATACTTTATCAAAATATTCCTTTGTTTTTTCCGAATTTAACGGAGAACATTCAATCATTTCATCTCTTAGATTTTCAACAAAATCTGTCATTTTTATTAATTTCATAATCTTTGTGTTTTTAAAATTTATTATTATCTTTTATTAAATATTCAGGAGTGTCTTTTTGTTCATTAATGATTATTTCTTTAATTTCTTCCCAGTCTTTTTGAGCTAATTCAGTACCTTCCCAATCTTTAAGAATTACTAATACTTCATCTGTAACATAGATTGCATGTTCAGTTCCTAAATCTTTAATTAATTCTAATGCTTTTTCATTTGTTGTCATAATTTTTAGTTTTAGAAAGCCTACTCATAACACTGCATTGTAGTAATTGTGGTTTAAGGCTTAATTAATAATTTGTTTTTACTCGGTTAGTTTTTGTATTTAATCTAAACATTGTGCAAGTCTAACCACAACTTCTACAATGCTTTTACGTTAGGGTTAAGTTTTCCAAACATTACGTAGACTAATAGTTGCTTAATAATTTAGACAGTCTTTCTTCTTCCTGTTTTTGTTTTTCTGCTTTCGATTTTTCTGATTGTTTTCTTAAATATTCAATCTTTTTTTCAGCATCTACAACAAGTTTTCTAAAATCATCTTGCCATTTTCCTTTGTGTAACCATCCATAGGTTTCTGTCCATCCTAATTGTCCTGATACAGCATCATATACCATTACTGCATCTTTGTTTAAGCAAACATTATTCCTACCATTTGGTATTGCAATTTCTCCTTCGGGCAATACTTGTATTCTCAATGTGTTTCCTCTTGCGTGAGAACCGCTTGTAATATACAATCTTCCATATTGCCCTGTTTTGAATAAATGTGCTTTTTCTGCGCCTTTCATAATCTGTGTGTTTAAAAAACCTAACCCTAACACTGCATAACAGTAATTTAGGTATCAGGCTTGATTTATAATTGTTTTTGTACTTGTGAACTTGGTTTTTAACTTCGATAGATTAGGCTTACTTTTCCTAAACTACCGTTATGCTTTAACGTTATAGTCAATGGCTACGTTTACGTTAATAAGTATCGTCTTTCCAATGTGTTGGGGCAGTAATAATACTATTAACTTTATATTGTGGCAGAATAAGTTCTAAAACACCGTACTCTCTGAAAATAGCACGTTCAGTATAATCTTCTTGTTTTAACCAAATAAATTGCCCCTTTTTTGGTAGTTTGTCTTTAAATGAAATCCACTCTTTTTGAAATAAACTATTACCATATTCAACAGCTTTTTGTTTTGTTTCATTTGATGTTTCAGACAATATTCTTTTTGCTACTATACTTTTCATAACACTTTTATTTTAAATTATCCGCCACTAACTATAACAGTAGTTTGTAGCAATGGCTGGTTTGTTTTTTAATTTAATTTTTTGGCTTCTCTGTTATTATAGTTTTTAAACGAAAACTACTCGCTTACTTGCACGCCACTGCAACAAGCTACAAAACGTTAGCAAACAGCTTGGTTGTGGTGGTTAAAAATCATCTAAATCAGTTTTTACTTCAAAAGAAAAACTTTTGTGAACTGATACAAAAAATTCCTTTTCACAACTACCACAAGTCAGTTCCTCAATGTCATCTGTATCATATAAATGATAACTTTCGTTTTTATCAATACTGTAATCTGAACCGCAATGCGGGCAATTAAAATCTTTACTCATAATTTTTGTTTTTAAAAAGCCGATTTGCTAACACTGCATAACAGTAATTTAGGTATCAGGCTGGATTTATAATTTGTTTTGTGCTATAATCTTGGTTTTTAACTTCGATAAATTACGCTTGCTTTTCCTAAACTACTGTTATGCTTTAACGTTA
>Ga0208303_1000755_pt1 | contig 13280 bp, 2 predicted proteins | sample CB_VirMetaG_2_FD_184537 | JGI IMG/M metagenome (GOLD analysis project Ga0208303, IMG submission 184537) | Freshwater to marine saline gradient viral communities from Chesapeake Bay - CB_1504_2 Viral MetaG (SPAdes) (version 4) | ecosystem: Environmental > Aquatic > Marine > Coastal | place: USA... | reverse complement strand
GAACTTACGTGCATTCTTAGCAAAGTTAGCCATTGCAACAACACCTTTACTATACTTATCTGGATTAGCCATCACCATCTTAGCAGCTGCTGCTACAGACATACCACGTTCTTTAGCCCATGCTGTAAACTTACCTCTGTTCTCAGGTTTGATTTCAATACCAGACTTAGCCATATTATTCATAGCTCTTTCTGGATCATCTACTACATTACCTTTTGTTATAAACTCATTACCTTTCATTTCAAGTTCATCAAATGTATCGTTAAGAGCAGACTGTAAATCTGCTAACATCATTTTTTTATCTGCAATTGCTTTTAGTTTCATATCACCGCCTTTTATTATTACATCAGATGTACTACTTTCAAGTTGTCCAATTGAAGTATTATCATTTGCGTCAAGTGCTAACTCAGATGCTTTTTCCATTGTTCTATTAATCTTAGCTTCATCTTTATTAAGAACATCACCTACATAATTTTTAAACTTCTTATTTTTTGCACGATCATCTCCTAATTCAACAACAAAGTTTTTAGGAATCTTAAGATCTCCATATACAACTAAGTTTTCAGTACCTCCACCATCTCTTAACTGCTGTGCTGGTTCATTCTCTACCTCTACAACAGCTTCATTATTAGCAACAGAGTCTTTTCCATATGCAACACCAATACCTGTTTGTCCTGTTTTAGGATCACGATAGTCATGAGAGTTACCTTTAAATTGAATACTCTCACCACCAGCATAAGGATTGTAAGAAACAGTTTCAGCTTCACCTCCCCATAATGTTTTAAGTTCTCCACCCATTTTCATTGTATCTAACATTGATGGATTAGATGGAATACTACCTCCTTCACGAACGTGTGAAGCATAACCTGCTTGTATCTGTGGACCTAGTGCACTATAAGCTAACTCTGTTTCACCTTGCATAATGGCATTAGTCATTTTTTCTTGTCTTCTATCACTTCTATCTAGAAGATCACCTACTCCACGTCCTAAAAAAGTTCCTGCCATTTTTCCTATAGGTCCAAAAAGACTACCTATTGAACCTCCTACTTGTCCTCCCACTTGAGATCCAGCATCATTATTAATTCCCATTTGATCTGCAAGTTGGCTAGATTTTTGATCTGAACCATAAGAAAAATTACCAAAATCAAACCCACCTTGTGCTTTAGGTACTAAATAAGAATTACTTCCTAACATACCACCTCTACCAAAAGACTTCACTTGATTTACGTTTACCAATGGTGTATAACCAGGATCATTAAACATTCCACCATTCTGAGCTTTATAAGCTCCACCATGTTTAGCTAATACGTTTGTACCAACACCATACACTGGAAAGAACTCTTCTCCTGTATTTGCAAAATCTTCTGGACGAACATATTCTCTTTCTATTTTTTCTGGCTGACTTTTAGCAGCTGTAACTGATAAGTCTGTTATTTTTAATTGTTGCTCAAGTCTTCTTTCTTGCTCCTTCTGAGCCTCAAACATATCTTTAAACTTAAAAACATCTGATAGAATTTGACCTCCATAATCTTCTCCAAATTTCTTTAAGCCTTTAAGTCCATTTTTCTTACTATCATTCGTTTGACCAAATGTAAATGTTTCTTCCTCAAGAGTTGGTTCGCCTGTTCCCCCCATTGCATCTCCAAATCTAGCCTTAGGTGTTTTTTTCATTTCATCTGCGTGCAGATAACCTAGCTTCTTCATTCTTTCATGATCAGCAGGTTTATTTGCTTTATACTCTTTACCAGTTTTAGGATCATACATCATGTGAGGTGTAAACTTTTTAGTTTTACCACCATTTTTCATACCAAAATCTGCACCACCACCTGCATCAGTTCCAATTAGATCTAAGTCTCCAACTATTACACTTCCTTTTGTAGTACCACCTGAATCTTTACCACCACCTTGTCCACCAAACATACTAAACACATCACTAAGCATACCACCCATTCCACCACCATCATCATCATCTTCAACAGCTTTTTTATTTGCTTCTATTTGTGTTTTTAATTGTTCTTGTTGCAGTTGTCTCATCTCTTCTGCCTGCTGCTCTTCTACACTAGGTTTACCTAAACGTTCGTTAGTTAAGTTCTTTAATACTTTGCTGTCAAATCTTATAGGTAGACGGTTAGCTTTAGGGGTTTGTATATTTGGAATTATATCACCAACCTCTGCTTTCTTAGCCATAAGTTTCTTTATAGCCTTTCCATGCTTTTTCATAAATGCTTCCTCAGAAGGAAACTTCTTGTAAAACTCTGCTTCAGACTTAACGCCTGCTATTTTTAAAAATTCAGCTTTCATATTAATTATATTTGTTTAACCAGCCTCCTGGTTGTGGGGTGTTATAGTTCGTAAAGTTAGTTAATTGATTTAACTCTACCAAAGATTTTCCATCTTTAGCCATTGGGTACTCTGTTACAGAGTTACCATCAAACTTGTAATCTTTTCCTGGTTGCATCATCTTCTTGTCACCAGTGTCAGATATTCCAAGTACAGGGTAGTTAACACCCTTCATTGTTATATTGTTGGAGTTTATTTTAGTTATCTCTCCAGGGTATGCCCATTGTCCTCTGTCATCTTCTATCACACCACCGTTCTCATACTTAGATAACCATCCAACTTGAGCCTTAGGTGTACTACCACCTTCTTTAAATGCTTTTATTTCTCCTTTTCCTGATTTGAATGATTCTGGTATATCAAACTCATACCAAGTATTACCTTTACTATCAGTTACAGTTATAACATCTTGACCATATAGTTTTTTAATAGTTTTAGGTTGATTTTTATATTTTTTAAGAACGCCCATGTTCTGCTGCATGTCATTAAACCCCTGCACTTTAGCAGCGGTTTCCATAGTCGGTATTCTTATTTTATTGTTACCGTTTGCACCTGCATAGTTTACAATCTCTTGCAAATATCTTTCTTCATGATTCTTACCTAATAATTGTTTTTGACTATAGTTATCTATAGATGCTTGCTGCATTTTATTCCAATTATTTTGACCATCCATAACTTCATTGTACATACTATTAGTAAGTTGCTGACCATCTGGGTATGTCCAAACTCTAGAATTAGGATCTTGTACAGCAAGGTCATGAAGTTTTCTTTGAGCTTCAGCATGTTTCTTATTTAATGATAAAGATTTTTGTAACTGCTCTTTAGTTTCCTTTGTTGACTTGCCACCTTGAAACGCATCAGATTGTATTTGTGTTATAGTTAGTGTGTTTGGATTATCAGCATCTTTTAAAAAATGTACATGACCTAATGTGTCATCAGGATTATCATGCATACTTGAACCTGTACCAAATTGATTTCTATTACTAATAGTTAAAGCTTCATGTTCTATTTTCCAAGGATCATAACCAATATTTTCTAAACCATAGTCAGAGTTACCATCATAATTTATTTTAACTTCTAAAGGAATAAGACTTTCTTGCGTTTTTGTTCTAAAGTTATTATAGTCCATCTTCTTAGGAATGTTATCTCCCAATTGTTGTCTTATAAGAGCTACCTTTTCAGCACCTCCTGATTCTTTGTTTATAATAGCTAAAGCTTGTTCTGTATTTATAAGTCCAGTCTTAGATTCTATTATTTTAGAAATAGCACCATTGTCCATTGTTGATTTTAAATGCAATCCTGGTAGTGGTTTTACTGCCCATGCATTATCAACAACTTTACTAGTTTTTCTAACTGTGTTTGCAACATCAACAACATTATCAACTCCTCTAATACCATCATATATATCTTTTCCCCACTTCAGTAGTCTCCCATACTGTGCTTTATCTACATCTCCACCATTCTTTTGATACTCTGGTGGGTAAAGAAGATTGTCAGCTTCACCTTTTGTTATTCGCTTTCCTGCTTGATTATAATAAAGACTCTTTGAATCTATGTTATTAAGTTGTCTATCGGTAGATAAAAAAGATTCAAATACTTCTTGCTCTTTGTTAAATGGGTAAACTCTTCTAGAAAGATAAGGTTCCATGGTTGGAGATAATGGACTATTTGTTGGAAAGATATTAGGTTGAGTGACAGCATCTCTAAGAGGTGTTGTTTCTAAATTAATCCCTTTAGGTTTTGCTCTAAAAATATTACTAAGCTGATCGCTTGTATAATTATATGCTTTTCTAATGTTTTTACCTCCTGTAAATATTTCACCAAATGGTACTAGATCCATTGCTGTTAAACCAAGATCTAAAGCTGTATCAAAACTAGGATTTTCTTTGAATTTATCATATGCTTCAGGAGTAGCATAAGCAGCATAAGCAGCACTACCTACATCTATTGTATTACCTATACTTACAGGGCCTCCAAGAGGTTTATAACGTAACGCGTTTTGAATTGGGTTAAGAGCATATCTACTTACATATGGTGCAGCAGCTCTAGCTAATGTTGATAGACCTGGACCAGCTGCCATACCTCCAGCAAGAGCTAAGGCACCATACATTATAGGATTAACAACATCATACGTATCCTCAGCAAGTCCTTTTTTTGTATAAGCAGCTCTTCTTACACCTCTCCCTATAGGACCATCATCCTTAAAGTATTTTCTTTGCTCTGCACTTAAATCATTATAGTAAGGATACTTCTCATAGTCTACCCCTGAGTACATTACTACTTCATCTAAAGGGTTGTAAACATCTTCATTTGTAAGTAAGTTTTTAACTAACGTACCTTCCTCATATGCTTTTTTATATTCAGGTGTACCATATTCTACTGTTCCATCTTGAGCTTTCTGACAACTACCTTTACTAAAAGGTGTCTTACCAGAAACAGTTTTATATCCTGGCCAACATCTGCCACCATTCTTCAATTCATTAGTCTTATAATATTGTCTAGCTAATTCTAAATACTCTTCTGGAGTTTTATTAGATTGCTTAGCACTTGGTCCATAAACATTAGGTAAAGCTTCAGCTAGTGGTTTACCATCTCTTATAGCATATCCTAAATATTTACGTGTTCCACCTCTACCTATAAAATTAGATAACACTGCTATATCCTCTTTACTATATGGAAAGTTTTTTATTTGAGATGAGTAGTCATTATATAAATCATTAGCATCTTGTAATAGTGGTGTAGTTTCTGAAGCTTCAAGCCCATCATAAAATCTTCTTTTAAAAAATTCATTTTGAGCTACTGTATCTTTTACAAAGTCCTTACGAGTTCCAGAATAATCATTTTTAATTTCACTAAATCTCTGACCATACAATCCTGTAGCTGTAGATTCTGGATTCCACATAAGTTTCCCATCTAAACTTTCTACATTTCTAACAGCTCTTCGAACACTATCAAAATCTACAAATTTAGGATCATATTCAATCTCATCTTTGAAATTGTCCATAAACCCAGGATATTTTTTTCTTTGCTTACTCCAATCAATTACTTTACCATTTTGAGCTTTCTTAGGTTCTTCAGGAGTTGTTCCAGAGTTACGTGAATACATCATACCAGATGCACCTGGAAGACTTCCTCCCATACCAAACTTATCTAACCATCCACCATCCTTAAGTTCATCCTTGTTATCATCATCTGACTTCATCTTTTTCAAATCATTGAATACTTTTTCTGTATTTTCTATAATAGGATCAATAGTATATTTATTGTATGTATCTTCTTCACCTACAAGATGAGCTCCAAGTAACCCTATCCCATATTTTTCAGCAAGACTTTGTAATCGTGGACCAAATGTAGCTAGTTGAGATTTATCGTCTATTAATTTTTGTTTATCTATAGGTACATATCTTGTAGAAAATGGTAATCTTCTATTAAATGATAAACCTGGCTCAGTTAGAGGTATTTCTGTTAGTCTATTTCCTAACTTATCTGTTATTAATACTCCGTTTCTTTGGCTAATGCCTGTAGGGCTTAAGTTTGCAAAAGGGTTATTAAAATCAAATGTAGCTTCAAACACTCCTGAATAATTTTCCGAAGGTCTTGACATAGCAGCCCAATTCCCTTCACTTACAATTTGATTCTTACCCATTCTAAAATCACTACCTCCAACTGGTGATAAAGCTTGTCTTTGTATAACATCATAAATTGAGTTACCAAACTTTCTAAAAGCCATATTTTTTCCTTTTAGATTTTTACCATAAAAAGGAATAGCATTTAAAGGGCTTAATTGCATTATATCTCCTCCAACAGGACCTAACACGTTAAATCTAGGTATTATCTGATCAGCTATCTCTAAAGGGTTTAAAGAATTAGAAACAACTTTGTCAGTTTTTTTAACTGTGTTTGCAGCATCGACAACCTTATCAGTGCCTTTATACATATTCTTTATCAACTTTAATATTGTACCACCTTGAGCTTTAGGCACATCTCCACCATCTTGATATTTATCTAACCAACCTCCGTTAATTGCTTTTAAAGGCGTAGCACCATTAGCAATAGCTCCAAAGTATTTCTTTTGCTTTGCTGTAAGAGGCTTACCTTTTACGTAACCATCTTTAAGTATCTTTTTAGCTTTAGCTGCTGATAAACCTTTTGCCATATTATTTATATGATATTTGTGAAGGTGTTACAATAAACTGACTTATTATATGTGTGGTTGATTTATTATCAAGTATGTGTCTCACTTTTAGATTCTTAGCTCTAAGTGTTGACTTTTTAAATGATCTAGGTCCATAGTCCATATTATCTTGATTGACTTCTTTATCAAATGATAATGATTTACAAGGTGTTAAAAATAAAGGTAACTCATCATTTTTCTGAAGAGCCCAGAATGTATTATACTGATAAAAACTATCTGTCTTTGAATATGTAATAGTTTTACTATCTGTATTTAATATAGGGTATTGTAAATACTCTGATAGATTATTTTCAGGCTTTGGTACTAGATTTAAAACACCTGTTGATTGTTGACCATTATATAAAATAGCTTTATTAAACCATTGATTATCAACTTGCACTTTTCTGTTTGTATCAAAAGATCCTGTAGGTGCTGGTAGATAATTATAAACTTTACTATAATCTTTTACATTCTGTAATATCTCATCATGGTATTTATATGAAAAAGGATACTCTATAATATATGGTTCTATATTATTATAATAATAATTATAAACAGATGTATTTTTTAAATGTGTCCAAACACATCCTGTCTTAGATTGTGAAAAGTCTGAATCTGCCCACTCATCAGTGGTTATATCTTCAAACGGAACATATTGTTCAATTTTACAATTACCTGAAGAAACTACAATAACAGTTGTATCATCATCACCCACTGACATTGCAAATCCATTTTCCATATCCTCTGAACTAACATTTTCTATTAATGGATTTCTATCTATATCCAATATAGTAAAAGGTCCTGAACCAGGTGGAGCGGATAATAATTTTATATTTATTATATTATTTGCCATATTTTATTTTCTTATTCACAAGATCCTATTAATGTTGCTCCTGGTATTGCTACACTTGCACACTTATTAGATGTTTGACCAGAAGGTACGCTTAGTAATTTTTGTTGACCGTAGCAATCTGTGTAATACAATGCTGTTGGTCCAGTTACTTCGTATTCATTACAAGTTGGTGAGAACGTAGTAGTGGTAGTAGTAGTTGGTGCAGTGGTTGTAGTAGTAGTTGTGTTATCAATAGCACAATTTAAAAATGTTGAAGACACTGCTCCACTTATTACATCATAAGGAAAGTCTGTATAGTTTCCTGAACTAGTAATTGTTCCATCAGATTTTACAATGTACGTCAATACATTATTATAATCACTAGAATCAATTAATCTAATTAAACATTCACACTCGTAAATAACAGTAGCTCTTACAGTACCTATATTAGTATCTAAATCTACATTTCCGTCAGAATAATTATATTGTGTTAAGTAATAGTCAGAAGAAACAGTATCTTGAGAAACTAATACAAGTTTACCTGTTGAACTATATAACAAGTTACTAATAACTATTCTATTAGCTTGTATTGCAAATTTTGATGATTGTACAGCTGTTGTTGTTGTAACATCTATTTCTACAATTTCTTGAGGAGATGTACTTACATCAACTCCTAATAACAATGTATTGCTAATTGCAATATTACCTGCTATGTTTGGAGTTGCCCCATAAGTAATGTCTCTGTTAAATGTAGCACTAAATGGAGATAGTGTAATATCCCATTCTTTTATATCTGCATCTATAGTCCATAGTTTAGTTGAAGTCCAAGCAACTCCTGCTGTAGCAGAACTTACATAACCTGGAACAGTTACATATCCATTTTTTTCTAAACTAAGATTAGAAGTTGTTCCAAGATTTACAACATACATATCAGTGGATGTAGTATTTATAGCAGAACAACATTCAATTATTCCTGGAGACATTGTTGTAGTTGTTGTAGTGTTTATACAATAATCACAACTTACTATTTCTGCAACTAGACCATCTTCACTTATATATATTGCAGAAAATCTTTCACCTGTAGAAACACTTGAATAATACCAACCCTTTTGAAGAGAGTTACAAAAATCATCTTGATAATAAACTCTTGTTCCAATTAAAAGTTCACTATTATTAAAGGATTGTTGATATATTACAGGTATAGAAATAGGTAATGGTGGATTACCTATAGGTAGCAAGGCTTCTCTTAAAACTTGAGCATTACAAACATCTAAATAAGAACTTGTAGTTATAACAGGAGACTCTCCTGGTATTTGATAACCCTCATTAAAGTTTGCATATATTACTGGACCACTTGGTGGAGAACAGGTAGTTGTTGTTGTTGGAGAAGGGACTGTAATTAGTCCAGTACCTTCAAGTATACAATCTGTTTCAGTAAATGTCCCTAAATCCATAATACAATCTAAAGCTCTACCAGTAGTAGTAGTTGTCGTTATTCCTGCTGTAGTAGTTGTAGTTGTTATTGGATTTAAAGTAGGAGGCACTAGTGGACCTGCAATTATATTAAAACCTCCACTCTTATCTTTATCAGTTGTTACACAACACTCATTTGTACCTGAATAGAAAAAGTTGTTCTCTCCAATATAAAAGTTCGGAAGATAAGAATGAAAAGATATCCAACTTTTACTATTAAAATCAAAAGACATTGTCCAAGACTTATTACAAAAGTATTCAGGATCATCAAGATATACAACTCTTCTTGCTGTTACAGGAACATCACTTTCTACAGGAGGATCTGGAGCATCTGGTACATTTGGAGCTGAAAGTTTTTTATAAAATTCATCTTTTACAGCATCGTATTTAACACTACTGTCAATTGGAATATAATCTAATTTTGTTATAATTATTCTTTCAAACTTACTATCATACACACCATGTAATCCAATACCATTAAAATGATTATCAGTTGATATTTCAGGAAAATATTCTAGTATTTCAAAAGGTAAATGATCTGTCATAAATCTATTTACACCAGAACCATACCCAGTAAGATCTAACACCTTAGCACCTTGTACTAAAAATACTTGACCTCTTTTTGCATCTACAGTTATTTGACCTTGTGGTATTTTTAGTAAGAATTTATTTTGTGCTCCTACATAACCAAGATCTGTTTCAGCAAAATCAATTGGTGGTGATCCGTCAAATAAATTAGGATTACCTATATAAGCAGCTTGAGGGTTACTTGTATCAATAGTTAGCAAGTTGTTATACAGCAGTGATTTATTCTCAAATCGTGCAAGTATTGCTTTGTTTTGAATACCATCTAATGATGTAAGGTTTCCATAGTTTTGTGGAAAATCATGAAAAGATAATGCTCTATAAACTAACCAGTTATTTACTCTAATGTCAGCACTTGCTGTAGCTGGATCAGAATAAACAGCTCTAAAAGGGTACACTGTAAAACACAAATCATCTTTCCAATCAGAAGGAAGGTGTGTAAACACATTCTCTTTATTTTGTTTAGAGAATGTTACATTATAATAATATGTGTTATCTTGAACAATAGGTACATTTGTTTCTTGTAACCAATCATCAGGAATACCACTACTTATATGAGGCCAGAAGTCTCCTTCTTTATTATTAAATGCTTGACGTAAATCTGTATTGTATACTGTCTCACAATAAAAATTAGGAATACCGTATGCAAATAAATAAAAGTATCCATCATAAAAAGTTCTATAAGTACCTCCAACTGGCTGACCATTAATGTCTACAGGTGGATCTTCTCCTTCAGGATCATCTGGATCATTTGGACAATCAAAATTATGAGCTTTAGTTGAAAAGAAATTTACAGCAGTTGCACCCTGAATAGAAGCATTTTGTAATATTGATCTTGATGAATGCCAATATTTAGGATAGGCTACATTTCCAATCTCATCATAAAAAATATCACTATCATCAGGTGCTCCAACTCTATTATCTATAAAGAATGGAACTTTTGTTTTAAATGAAAATCTAGATATAAATGTATCTCCTCCAAATATTGTAGAGCTTCCTTGAAAAAAAGATTGATATCCTGTGTCAATTGTTTGGTAAGAATATATTTGACCGTATTGATTTTTTACAATATTTTTTATAGATCCATAATAAGAAACAACAGATAGGTCAATTTCTGATTGAGGATCTGGACAATTATCTGAACCAGAAATAGTAAATCTTGATTTATCTGTTATTATTGGATCACCAGGTATACCAATTGAATCTCCTTCAGTAGTTACCTGAAAAACAGCAGACATACCAATTGCTTCAAAAGGATCAAATATAGGATCAAGTTGAGGTCCAGTGTTTAATGCTGTAATAATTACTATATTACCTTGTTGAACAGCACCGTATCCGTTATCAAGATCTTGAAAATAATTAGTAATTGTAAAAGCACATTCATCTATAGTATTATTTGGTGGTATTGTAGGAACAGATATTCTAAAAGTTTCACCATTTAAAGTTATTTTACAATCTTCTAAATTATTCTCACCAATTACACCAGCATCTGGTGGAGTTCTTATAATTAATGTTACAACCTGTTGAATGTTTGCACCAGATTCTAATAAGGTGGGAGTGTTACTTGGAAAAGGTAAAGGTGGAACAATAGGAACATCTTTCTTATCATTCTTTCTAGTATCTACTGTTTTTATAATTACTGAGCTTTCTCTATTCCAGTTATTTATTTCATGTTCTATTTTATCAACTGATTGAACTCCAGGTATCAAATATCTAGCAGTTTCAATATCTCTTTGTTTAATCCCATTTACATAATTACCATCTCCAGGAATACCTATTTTTGCATTATTATTAATATCAAATGAATAATCATAATTAGCTCTAGAATTATATGACATTGCATAGTTCTTTCTAGTAATACCGTTTATATATATTGTTAGATATGTCTGATACACTGTAAAAACTACAGCTGGATCAAAAGTATTTGTTATACCAGCAATACCTATAGCACTTCTTAATGCATCTTTTTGAGCTTGCAGAGAAAGTAGTTTGTATTTAGCATTATCTTTAACTTCTACAAAATGACCTTTACCTGCTCCAAACATTACACTCTCAAGCTTCAAGACATTTCCTAAAAACGGTTGTCCAAAAGATGTATCTGGTGAGTTAAATATTTGTACATAATTTACTCCTTCTACATCTGTAAGTGGTTCTAATGGAATTTCTTCACCACATTTTAATGTAGATCTTCTACTTTTTGTTCTACTATTTGCCCACGTAGGAGTAAATCTTTGAGGCGAGTTTGAAACAAAAGATGCACCTGTCATTATACCTACTGGTAGGCCTAATAACTCTTCAACTTCCCCTCTAGGAAATTCTTCTGCAGGAAGTGGTATAGGTCTACAATTAACAGGAGGCTGACAAGGTTGTGTGTGATCACCATGTCTTGGTTTACAGCAATCACCAAATGGCCAAACTGTACCACAGTTACTTGCAGTTACAGGATCTCCATCTATATAACTATCTTTTTCTACTACTACAGTATATTTAGCAGAATCCGTAAGTAAACCATTATCCGTTACCCATTGAGTTCTTCTAACTGCCCCATCAATATTTTCATCATTAAACGGATCAAGCCATTTAATTTCATGACCACAAGTTACTGCAGTATGCTCTGTCCATATTTGCATTACATCATACTCAGCTGGACCTATTATCATTTTACCTGAAAGATATTTTGGTCTAGATAATGAACATATTTCAATCACCTCACCAACATTTATTCTACCTACAGTAGGTTTAGCATTTATAATATTAACATATTGATATTCAAAAAATTGAGCACCAGACGTTCCCTCAGGGTTATCTTCATCTATTGTAGTACTTTCATCATTTTCAGGATATCCCTCTACAAGTTCTGGATCTGGACAATATATTAACCAAGATTTTGATTCGTTTGAGTACGAGTTACTATCCTTTAATAAAAAAGGATCTGCATTTAGATCATTATATGGATAGTTTGGATAAATATAATCTGTTTCTTCTCTAGTATATTTACCTACATTTCTAAGTATACCTTTTGCTATTACAGACTTATTAGTTCCTCTATCTGCTCTTACAATTTTGTATCCAACTATTTCATCTTTTTGCTCTTCTGTTAAATTTGATGCATTTATTAGTATATTTACCTGACTGTCATCAATTTTTACACCTATTGGAAAAACTGCATCGTCTTGCATTACAGGAACAATCTGATTACCTGTATATACTATTGGTCCATTTTCTATAATAGGACTTACTAATACATCTGGAAACTTATGATGTCTAATAGGAGTTCCTCCTAAATCTCCCCATACATCATTACATGGATATTCTTCTGTTGATTCCCAATATGCAAAGTCACCAAATTGATAAGGTCCTTTGTAATTTAGATTACTTTCACTAAATGCTCCAGAAGTTTCAAGTACTGATCCTGTATTATAAACTTTCCAATAAGGTAAATACCCTATACCAGCTATGTAATAATCTGGCTCACCTATAAAATCACTTTGTGTTTCAGGAATAGGTGGAAATTGTTCATTAGTATTTTTTTCTCTACCAGGAATATGAAAACCATCTGTTTGCTTACCGTCTTTTAAAAGAAATACTATTTCAAATGCATACACTTCATCACGCATGTATCCACGTAAATTTGCAGCATTTAACTCATCAGAGTAATTTTCAGTTGCTGGTATTCTATGTGTTTCCCACTTAAGCTTTATTTGATTTGCTATAGACTGATAATTAATTCTTTCTGTAGAAATTAAATTATCCCATACAAGAATATCTTGAACTGCTGTAACATCTTGAGCTACATCATAATATGGAAACTTTTCAAAGATATCAATCATAGCTAACTTTATAGGACTTTGATCTTGACCTGTATAAGTTACTTCTTTA
>Ga0208303_1000754_pt1 | contig 13295 bp, 10 predicted proteins | sample CB_VirMetaG_2_FD_184537 | JGI IMG/M metagenome (GOLD analysis project Ga0208303, IMG submission 184537) | Freshwater to marine saline gradient viral communities from Chesapeake Bay - CB_1504_2 Viral MetaG (SPAdes) (version 4) | ecosystem: Environmental > Aquatic > Marine > Coastal | place: USA... | reverse complement strand
TTTCCAAGAAACGCAGAAGTTCCGCCTATTGTTCAGGTAGTAGAATAAACACGTAATTAATAGAATAAGCAATAATAATTAAATTTAATATAATGAGTTTAGTAAGGAAGATCAGTATAGGTCGAGATTATAAAAATGATGCCATGCACTACTCGGTAGGGCAAGAAGTATATGGTGGTCACACTATAGATGCTATAGTTGAAGAAGAAGGTAAATATTCTGTTTACATAAGGAAAAATAATGATGTATTACCTTGGAAAGAATTCAATAAGAACATGGCTATTGCGATTGAATATAATATAGAATATTAATGAACGGTATGTTTGATTTTATTGTTAGACCAGATGAAGGTCGGTATAACAATTTAAAAGAGCTTCAAGGAGGTTCTCTTATTTTAAACACAGAACTACAGAACCATAACTACGTTAATAGAATAGGAGTGGTAGTAAGCGAGCCTCGTGATAACAATACTAAAATAAAAGTAGGTGATAAAGTCTTAGTGCATCACAATGTTTTTAGACGATTTCGTGATATTAGAGGTGTTGAAAAAAACAGCAGAAGCTATTACAAAGAAGATCTTTATTTTGTATCATTAGATCAAGTTTTTGCTTACAACAAAGGAGAGCATTGGAAAAGCTGTGAAGGATTTAACTTTGTTAAACCTATAAAAGAAACAAAAATGTTTTCTTTAGACTTTGAAAAACCATTAATAGGAATACTTCATTATAAAGATAGCAATCTAACTTCAGTAAAAGAAGGTGATTTAGTAGGCTTTACTCCTAGTTCTGAATATGAGTTTATAATAGAAGGGAATAAGCTTTACAGAGTACCAAATAAATCTATTACAATTAAATATGAATATCAAGGAAACGAAGAAGAATATAATCCTAGCTGGACATAAGGCTGTTGAAGAACTTATTAAAGTAGCGAAAGAAGCTATTGTAGATTCAGGAGATGATATAACAGCTGATAGACTTAAGAATGCTGCGGCAACAAAAAAGCTAGCAATATTCGATGCTTTTGAAATATTAAATAGGATACAAGAAGAAGAAGCCATGCTTAGCGACAAGCCTAGAGAAGAAAACGAAAAGAAAAAGTTTAGTGGGTTTGCAGAAAAAAGATCGAGATAATGTACGAACAAAGTTTATATAGTGTTATAACACCTATAAAGAAAAGCACAATATCAAGATTAAATAAATCTAAAAAGTGGGAATACGGTTACAACAAGGAGCACGATATTGTTGTTATAAGTAAAACTGGTCAAATCGGCGAAATATACAATATACAAAATTTTAAAATAGCCCTACCTAAAGCTCCGCTTAAAATTGATAAGTCAAATGATAAGTGGGTTGCTGAGGAATATCCTAAAGAATTAAAGCAAATAGAAAATGTTTTTGAATGGAGGGATTACCCTGATAGTTTTAAGGAAAAATGGGAATCATACATAGATGAACAATTTAAAAGAAGAGAAGAGGGGCATTGGTTCAATAATAAAAGTGTGGCTACTTACCTCACTGGTACTCATTTTATGTACCTGCAGTACTCCAAGATTGACGTTGGTAAGCCAGATTTTAGAGAAGCAAACAGATTATTCTTTATATTCTGGGAAGCATGCAAAGCAGACAAAAGGTGTTATGGAATGTGCTATCTCAAAAATAGACGTTCTGGATTTTCATTTATGGCTTCAGGGGAGGCGGTCAACTTGGCAACAATATCAAGCGACGCACGGTTTGGGATTTTGTCCAAATCTGGCTCCGATGCGAAAAAAATGTTCACAGATAAGGTTGTCCCTATATCCGTTAATTACCCATTCTTCTTCAAGCCTATTCAGGACGGAATGGATCGTCCGAAAACAGAACTTGCATACAGAATCCCAGCATCTAGACTCACTAGGAAATCTATACAAAGCAAAAAAGATCAAGAACTACTCGAAGGCCTCGACACAACGATTGACTGGAAAAACACGGGTGACAATGCCTACGATGGTGAAAAGCTTAAACTACTCGTCCATGACGAAAGCGGTAAATGGGAAAAACCCAACAATATACTCAATAACTGGAGGGTTACCAAAACAACACTAAGGTTAGGTTCTAGAGTTATAGGAAAGTGTATGATGGGTTCAACATCAAACGCTTTAGATAAAGGAGGAGAGAATTTTAAAAAATTATATCGCAGTTCTGATGTTACAAAAAGAAACGCCAATGGCCAGACTCGCTCAGGATTATATTCTTTGTTCATACCTATGGAATGGAATTACGAGGGATTCATTGATTCTTATGGATTACCTACGTTCAATAAACCAGAAGAAGGCACAGTCGGTCCTCACGGAGATGAAATAGAAGTAGGCGTAATTGAACATTGGAACAATGAGGTAGATGGTCTTAAAGGAGATCAAGATGCTTTAAACGAATTTTACAGACAATTTCCAAGAACAGAAGAACATGCGTTTAGGGATGAAACTAAAAACAGTATATTTAATTTAGTAAAAATATACGAACAAATAGATTATAACGAAGACTTAAGAAATAGCGCAGTCGTAACTACAGGCAGCTTTCAATGGGCGAATGGTATAAAAGATTCCTCTGTAAATTTCACACCTAATCCAAGCGGGAGGTTTAAAATAAGTTGGGTGCCAAGTGCTAATCTACAAAACAATCAAATTATAAAAGGAGGAATAAAGTATCCTGGCAATGAACACATGGGAGCGTTCGGATGTGATAGTTACGATATATCAGGGACTACCGACGGAAGAGGTTCTAAAGGTGCACTGCACGGGCTTACTAAGTTTAGCATGGAAGATCACCCGCCTAACGCTTTTTTTCTTGAATATATAGCCAGGCCACAAACAGCTGAAATGTTTTTTGAGGATGTTTTGATGGCTTTAGTTTTCTACGGAATGCCGATGCTGGCTGAGAACAATAAGCCTAGACTTCTTTATTATTTAAAAAGAAGGGGGTATAGAGGTTACTCTATGAACAGACCTGACAAAATATGGAATAAGCTATCTGTAGCCGAAAAAGAAGTAGGTGGAATACCAAACTCTAGTGAAGATATAAAGCAAGCGCACGCGGCGGCTATCGAGTCATACATTGATCAGCATGTAGGAGTTAAGGAAGATGGGCAATACGGTAATATGTATTTTAATCAAACTTTAAACGAATGGTCTAAATTTGATGTAAACAATAGAACTAAGTTTGATGCAGCGATAAGTTCTGGTTTAGCAGTAATGGCTTGTAATAAAAATTTATACAGACCGTTTGCTAAAACTGAAAGAAAAAAGTTAAATTTAAAAATAGCTAAATACACCAATTCCGGTGCGTTTTCAAAATTAATAGAAAAATAAATATATGGCTGAGTCAGTTATAAAAAGCTTTTTCCCTAGTCAAGTTGCTAGTGATGCTGAAAAAATGTCTTTAGAATACGGAGAAAAGATAGGACGAGCTATTGAAACTGAATGGTTTTCGTCAGACAACGGAACTGATAGGTTCCAAAGTAATCGAAATACATTTCACAATCTAAGACTGTATGCTAGAGGAGAGCAAGGTGTTCAGAAGTATAAAGACGAACTTTCTATTAATGGAGATTTATCTTATCTTAATTTAGACTGGAAACCTGTACCGGTTATACCAAAATTTGTTGATATAGTTGTTAACGGAATGTCTGAGAGATCATTTGACATAAAGGCTTATTCGCAAGATCCTTTTGGTGTTGAAAAAAGAACAAAGTATATGGAATCTTTAATTAGAGACATGCAAACCAAAGATCTTAACGAATTTGTTGAAGCTGAGTTTGGTGTGAATCTATTTGAAAATGCTAAAGAAATGATTCCTAAAAACAAGGAAGAGTTGGATGTTCATATGCAACTTAGTTATAAACAACAAGTTGAAATAGCGGAAGAGCAAGCTATTCAAGTTCTACTTGAAGGTAACAAATACGATTTAACAAAGAGAAGATGTAATTACGATTTAACAACAATCGGTATATCGGCTGTTAAAAATAGATTCTCAAAATCAGAAGGTGTTGTTGTAGAGTATGTAGACCCTGTTAACTTAATTTGGTCATACACTGACTCACCTTATTTTGATGATATATATTATGTAGGCGAGGTGAAAAGTATACATCTAAACGAGCTTAAAAAAGAATTCCCTTGGCTGACAGAGGAAGATATGAAGCAAATTTCGCAGCAATCTTACAGGAACAACGGGTTTTACGATAGAACATTGCAGAATTATGATCAAGACGATTCAAACACTGTTCAAGTACTTTACTACAATTACAAAACATATACAAACGAAGTATATAAAGTAAAAGAACTATCTACAGGAGCATCTAAAATTATACCTAAGGATGATCAGTTTAATCCTCCTGAGGAAATAATGAAGGAACATAATATAGAAAAACTATCTCAGTCATTAGAGGTTTTATATGAAGGTGTAAAAATATTAGGTGGAAGAACACTTAAATGGGAATTAGCTAAAAATATGATACGCCCAAAGAGCGATTATACCAAGGTTAAAATGAATTACAGTATTGTAGCACCTAGAATGTATAAAGGTCGCATAGAGAGCCTCGTATCGCGTATAACAGGGTTTGCAGATATGATTCAGCTTACTCATTTAAAGTTACAACAAATCTTAGCTAGAATGGTTCCGGATGGAGTGTATTTAGACGCAGATGGATTAGCTGAGGTTGATTTAGGTAATGGTACAAATTACAACCCGCAAGAAGCGCTTAATATGTTTTTCCAAACAGGTTCCGTAATAGGTAGGTCATTTACACAAGAAGGTGACATGAATCCAGGAAAGGTTCCTATACAAGAAATACAATCAGGATCCGGCGGGGCTAAGCTTCAAAGCTTAATAACAACATATAACTATTACCTGCAAATGATCCGTGATGTTACCGGATTAAATGAAGCCAGAGATGGAACAACTCCTGACGCAAGAGCTTTAGTTGGTGTGCAGAAAATGGCTGCAGCAAATTCAAATACAGCGACTAGGCACATATTAAATGGAGGTTTATTTTTAACTGCTGATCTTTGTGAAAATTTATCTTTAAGAATATCAGATATACTTGAATATTCTCCAACTAGAGAAGCTTTTATACATAAGATAGGTAATCAAAATGTAGCTGTGCTGCAAGAAATGGGAGATCTTTATTTATACGATTTTGGTATATTTATAGAATTATCTCCAGACGCTGAAGAAAAACAAGTTTTAGAGAATAACATACAGGTAGCTGTTCAAGCTGGGTTGATAGATCTTTCGGATGCTATAGATTTAAGAGAAGTAAAAAACTTAAAGTTAGCTAATCAACTACTTAAGATAAGAAGAGTAGAGAAACAAAAAAGAGATCAAAAAATTCAACAAGAAAATATTCAAGCACAATCTCAAGCAAACGCTCAAGCTCAACAAGTAGCCGCTCAAGCAGAGATTCAAAAGAATCAAGCTATAACTAATCAAAAAATAAGTTTAGAACAAGCTAAAGCAGAGATCGATAGCCAGAAGCTAATGAGAGAAGCTACCCTTAAGAAAGAATTAATGCAGTTAGAGTTCAGTATGAACATGCAACTTAAAGGTATAGAGGTTAACAATAAAAAGAGTGAGTTAAGTGAAAAAGAGAATAGAAAAGACAAAAGAACAGAGATACAAGCAACTCAACAAAGTGAGTTAATAGATCAAAGAAAAAACAATTTACCACCAAAGAATTTTGAGTCCGCTGGTAACGATATACTTAGCGGTGATTTTAGCTTAGGTTCTTTTGATCCTAAGTAATAATAATAGTAATAATTATATAATATTTTATCATGTCAGAAGAAGCAAATACAATTGTAGCTGAGGAAGCTGCTGCAGAATCTAACCCTATGTCATTTGATGACGGGGTAATAAAGGTTAACTTAAACGAGTTAAACAAATCAAAAGAGGAAATTACTGAGCCTATACAGGCAGAGGAACCCCCTGTTGAAATGGTTACCGAAGAGGTAGTTCAACCAGTCACTAGCGTTATTGAAGAAATAACGGATGAAGTTGTTGTAGAGCAAGTTCAAGACTTAGTTGAAGAAATACAAGAAGCTGTAGAGCAAGAGCAAGTATCAGGTATTGAATTGCCTGAGAATATTCAAAAAGTAGTTGAGTTTATAAATGAAACCGGAGGAAGTCTAGAAGATTATGTAAAACTAAATACAGATTACGCTTCTTTGAACGAAGATCAATTACTAAGAGAGTACTACGGTAGTACAAAACCGCATTTAGAAAAAGATGATGTTGATTTCTTAATGGAAGATAACTTTTCATTCGATGAGGACCTTGATGAAGAAAGAGACATACGTAGAAAAAAGCTAGCAAGAAGAGAAGAGTTAGCTAAAGCTAAAAATCATTTAGACGGATTAAAGTCTAAGTATTACGAAGAAATAAAAGGAGGTAGTAAGTTAGCTCCTGAACAACAAAAAGCGATTGATTTTTTTAATCGTCATAAAAAAGAAAACGAAGAAGCAACTAAAGTAGCTGAAAAACAATCTTCTACATTTAATTCTAAAACAGAAAATTTATTTTCCAAAGATTTCAAAGGTTTTGATTTCAACGTTGGTGAAAAAAAGTTTAGGTTTAACGTGAATGATGTAGATAAAGTTAAGACTAGTCAAAGCGATATTAACAATTTTGTCAAGAAGTTCTTGAATGAAAATAATGAAATGTCTGATGCCGCTGGATACCACAAGTCTTTATTTACAGCTATGAACACCGATAAAATTGCTAATCATTTTTACGAGCAGGGTAAAGCCGATGCTGTAAAAGAATCCATGCTTAAAGCTAAGAACATTGATATGAGTCCAAGAGGTTCTCATGAACAAGTCGCCGCTCCTAACGGATGGAAGGTTAAATCTATATCTGGTGGTTACAATTCTTCTAAGTTAAAAATTAGAACTAAAAAATAAAAATAAAAAATTATGGCATCATTCACAGGAAGTGCAGGAGCATTAGCACATTTAACTCCAAGACCAACACAAACATTATTTAATGACAACTATTTAACTCTAACAGACTTAAATTTTACACAACAATTTTTACCTGAGGTATATGAAAAAGAGGTAGAAAGATACGGAAACCGTACTATTTCTGGATTCTTACGTATGGTAGGAGCTGAGATGCCTATGGCGTCTGACACTGTAGTATGGTCTGAACAAGGTAGATTACACGCGGCTTACGACCCGGTTGTCACCACGGCTACCACGGTTGTTATTCCAGCTGACGCAAATGGAGCTTCTCAAAACGTTATTGGCCCAGGTGCTACTATAGTTGTTGCTTCAGCAAACGGTTTAGTTGTAGAGAAAGCTTACGTATCTGCAGTGTCTGCTCCAGCAGCGGGTGTTGTTACATTAACTGTAGCTGGATATCAAGGGGCTATTACTGTTCACGCAGCAGCTAAGATATTCGTATACGGTTCTGAATATGCAAAAGGAACAAGCAACGCTGGAACATCAGTAGACGCAGCTTTCGAACAATTTAATAACAAGCCAATTATACTTAGAGACAAGTACAATGTAAGCGGTTCCGACACTGCTCAAATTGGATGGGTTGAAGTTACTACTGAGGCTAATACTTCTGGATACTTATGGTATTTAAAATCTGAGCATGAAGCTAGAATTCGTTTTGAAGATCAATTAGAAATGACAATGATTGAAGCTGAAAAAGCAGCAAACCCTATTACACCAGCTACTGGTTTAGGAGGAGGAACTGCTATTACAGGTTCTGATGGGCTTTTTGCCGCTTTAGAAAATAGAGGTTTAGTCTATGCTGATTCTGATTTTGATTCAGCGACAGGGCTTGCTGAGTTTGATACTATTCTTCAAGAGCTAGATAAACAAGGGTCTATTGAAGAGAACATGCTATTTTTAGATAGAGGCACGTCTTTATCAATTGACAACATGTTAGCTCAACAAAATTCTTATGGAACTGGAGGTACATCTTACGGTGTATTCGAAAATTCAGAAGATATGGCTTTAAATTTAGGTTTTTCTGGATTTAGAAGAGGCTCTTATGATTTTTATAAGACTGACTGGAAATACTTAAACGATGCTACAACTAGAGGATTAGTGGGTGATATTGAAGGTGTTATTGTGCCAGCTGGTACTTCTACAGTTTACGATCAAATGTTGGGTCAAAACATTTCAAGACCATTCTTACATGTTCGTTATAGAGCTTCAGAGGCTGACGATAGAAAGATGAAATCTTGGATTACAGGATCTGTTGGTGGAAACTATACAAGCGATGAAGACGCTATGAATGTTCATTTCTTATCAGAAAGATGTTTATGTGTACAAGCAGCTAACAACTTTGTATTATTAAAGAAAACTACTGCTTAATAAAAGCAATTAATGTAATTGTTACCCTTGTTGTACTAGCGAGGGTAACTATTACTTTTATACGACGTTAGCCTGCTACTATATATAATTAGTAAGCTATTGTCACATTTTAAAAACTATCAAATTATATTATATTATGGCTGCAAAAAAAGCACCAGCAAAGAAAGTTGAGGTTGCTCCTCAAGAAATAGTAACTAAAGTTACTACACCTATAAAAAAACAAATTAGACCAATTTGGGAATTTAAAGATAGAACTTATGTTCTTAAGTCTGGAAAATCTCCAATAATTTATACAATACCATCAAAGCATTCCCAAAGGAAAAGTTTATTGTATTTTGATAAAGAAACTAATAATCAAAGGGAAATTAGATATGCTACCAACCAGTCATCTCCATTTGCAGATGAACAAAAAGGAACATCTACTTTAGGTAGAATTGCTTTTAGAAACGGAACACTTAAGGTTCCAAAAGAAAATCAATCTCTACAAAAACTTCTATCAATATACCATCCGCATAAGGATAAGATATATTATGAGTTTGACCCTGTAGGAATATCTGAAAATGAATTGGATTGGATTGAGCTAGAGCTTGAAGCTTTAACAGTTGCATCACAGATGGACGCTACTGAGGCGGAAGCTATATTAAGAGTGGAGCATGGAAACAAAGTGGACTTATTGTCATCTAGTGAACTAAAAAGAGACTTGATGATATTTGCTAAAAGGAATCCTTCTTTATTTATAGATCTCGCTACAGATGAAAATGTTCATTTAAGAAACGTTGGTATCAAAGCTACAGAGGCAAGGATTATTGTATTATCTCCTGATCAAAGAACTTTCACTTATGGTGAAACCAACAGGAAATTAATGACTGTGCCTTTTAACGAACATCCTTACTCGGCATTATCTGCGTACTTCAAGACAGACGAAGGTATGGAAGTATATAAAGTAGTATTAAAGAAACTTAGTTAAGTTATCTATTATAGTAGTTAGGCTGCTTTAAAAGTGGCCTAACAATTATAAATAATAAAGAATTATGAGCGTAAGTATAGACACTGTTTACCAAAGAGTATTAGGTATACTCAATAAAGAACAAAGAGGATATGTTACGCCTCAAGAATTTAATTTATTTGCAAACCAAGCGCAAATGGATTTGTTTGAGCAATATTTTTACGACATAAACCAATTTGGAAGAATACCAGGTAACTCTACAGAGTACTCGGACATGTTAACATTGCTTAACGAAAAAATAAACATATTTGAAGCAGTAGCTACACCAACCAGGCCCTCCGCTACATTCATACCAGCAGCTGATCAATATAGATTAGGAGCAGTTGTTTACAAAAATACTACCACCAATTCTTTCGGGGTAGTATCTACAGAAAATATAGAGGCAGAACGTATTAAAGCTAACGAGTTTTTATACATAAATTCATCACCTTTAACAAAACCCACAAATACTAGACCTGTGTTTACTTCTAATTCCAGTGGAATTAAAGTTTATGGTAATTCAGAGATTGTCGATACTGCTAAAGTAGAGTTTCAATACATAAAAAAGCCAGCAAAAGTTAAATGGGGATATCAAATAGTATTCAATGAAGCATTGTATGACGCTTCCTCTACTGTTAACTTTGAACTTCACCCTTCTGAAGAAACTGAGTTAATTATAAAAATACTAGAGTTATCAGGTATATTAATAAAAGATCTAAACTTATATCAGGTATTTGACAAAGAAGAAAACCAAAAAATACAACAAGAAAAATCATAATATATGAGTTTAATAAACCAAACAGATGAGCAATACTATTTAGGGCCTGACGGTCAATGGGATAGTGGTGATGAAAATTATGGCAGCTATCAGTTTATAAGCATAAAAGATATTATAAACAATTTTCTTATTTCTTATGTAGGTGAAGATAAAATAATAAGTAAAATTAAAAGAACAGATATAGCTTTTCATGCTCAAAGAGGTATACAAGAGCTTAGTTTTGATGTATTACCTTCTATAAAATCTCAAGAAATTGAGATAGGGCCATCCTTGAGTTTTATATTGCCTAAAGATTATGTTAATTATGTGAAAATTACGTGGGCGGATAGCGCTGGAATTGAAAGAGTAGTATACCCCGCTATAAGAACAAGTAATCCATACCCTATAATACAAGACAACGACTTTAATTACACTTTTGACAGCGCAGGTGAAGTTATAGCAGCTAATGAATCTGAAACTCAGAAAAGATTTCAAACAACAAACAGGAATACTCAAGCAGATAACAGCAATATAGACAATTTAGACTTAATTAACAATGGCAATTGGGGAAGAAGATACGGTTTAACACCTGCTCAAGCTCAATCAAATGGTGTTTTTTATATAGACCCTTTAAAAGGCATAATATTTTTTGACTCCAGCTTTGCTAATAAAATAGTTACGCTTAAATATATATCAGACGGATTAGATTCAGACGATATGACTGTGCATAAGTTCGCGGAAGAAGCAATATATAAATACATAGCTCACGCTGTCTTAGCTACTAGAGCTAATACTCCGGAATATTTAGTTATGCGATTTAAAAAAGAAGTAAGAGCTGCTAAAAGAAACGCTAAATTAAGATTATCAAACATTAAAATAGAAGAAATTGCTCAAGTAATGCGCAATAAGTCTAAAATCATAAAACACTAACATATGCCAGAGGTTGTAAGGGTTTTCCAAGCTGGAAAAATGAACAAAGATCTTGACGAAAGACTTGTTCCAAATGGCGAATATCGAGATGCTTTAAATTTAGATTTAGCAAACTCAGACAATGGCAATATGGGTTCTTTACAAAATGTAAAAGGCACTCTTCAATTAAGATCTAAAGAAGGTAAAGGGGCACAATGGAGTAACAACTATATAGATTCCTTAAGTAACCCTGTATGTATAGGTACATATAGTGATGACTTAAACGAAAAAGTATACTGGTTTATAGCAAGTGACTCTGTTAGTGCTATAGCTGAATACGATCAAACAAACAATGTTATCAGTCCTGTCATTGTAGATACAGCTAATATTTTAAAGTTTTCTACAAGTTATTTAATTACAGCTATAAATATTATAGATAAATTACTTTTTTGGACCGATAACCAAACGGAGCCTAAAAAGATAAACATTGATAAATTCAAAACAGGGTCTGTTGATTTTTCTACTCAGACCAAAATACCTATCTATATACCAGCTAATGGTCTTCAACCAGCATCATATTCAACAACTCTAACAGGTCTTCCTGACTTTACAGAAGAAGATGTCACTGTAATAAAAAAATCACCTCTAACAGCTCCTTTAATCGATTCAAGCGCAAGTAAGTTTGGAAACGGAATCCCAGGTACAGGTATAACGCCGGTTGCAACTCAGATGACAACGGCTTCTATGATAAACTTTACTTACGCTCCCGTGTCTACATTGCCTAATGATAGAACTCCATTAGACACCTATGGGGAGTACTTAACAAACATAGCTACTGATTCTAATTTTTATGCCAACACATCTATACCGGGGTGGAATGGTGAAGTTACATTTCAGGTTAACACAGCCTTAGGTGATCAGTGGGCAGAAAACAGTTTGATAATATTAGAATCAGATTTTACCACAGAGTTTTACGACAATTACAAATGGCAGATCAGTCTTAAATTAACATCGGTAAGCAACACTACAGTTACAGGTCAAATACAAGCTATATCTAGCGATATACAAATATTTACAAACGAGGCCGGCGCCACTCAGATATTTACATGGAATGGTTTGCTTGTTGAAGAAGCTCCTATGTTTGAATATGTTTTTCCAAGGTTTGCTTATCGTTGGAAGTATATAGACAATGAGTACTCTACGTTTTCTCCTTTCTCAGAAGTTGCTTTTGAAGGAGGTGAGTTTGAATACCTATCCTCAGATGGTCATAACACAGGAATGACTAATAATATTAGAAAATTAATTGTTAGTAGTTTATCCTGGGGGAATCAAGAAGTACAAGAGTTGGATATATTGTTTAAAGAATCCAACAGCAACGCTGTATACAAAGTAGATACGCTGAAAAGGAAGGATTTTGATACATTACCATCAACCTTTCAAATAGAAACAGAGCTAATTGGAGCTATAATAGAATCTAATCAAATACTAAGACCCTGGGACAATGTGCCGCTTAAAGCGAAGGCACAAGAGGTAATAGGTAATAGAATTGTATACGGTAATTATTTACAAAATTACAATGTAGATACAGTATCTGTAAACTTAACATCAACACCTGCAAACCACGAGGCTGTAAGTGATCCTAGTAAAATGCGATTTCCAAACCCATCGGTAAAATCAAAAAGAACATACCAAGCTGGAGTTGTATTTGCTGATAAATATGGTAGAGAAACCCCAGTGTTTACCAGTAAACAAGGTAGTACTAAAATTGATATAGAAGATTCAGATAAAGCTAATAAGTTAACAGTAACACCCGCGGGGGATGCTCCTGAGTGGGCTTCTCATTATAAGTTTTTTATAAAAGAAAATTCAAACGAATATTACAATTTAGCTCTTGATAAGTTTTATGACGCTGAAGACGGTAATGTTTGGTTATCGTTTCCTTCTTCAGAAAGAAATAAAGTAGATATAGAAACTTATCTAATTCTAAAAAAGCAGCATGACACTGACGTACCTGTAAAAACTTTTAGCAGGTACAAAATACTAGATATTGAAAATGAAGCCCCTGAATTTATATCTACATTTGATAATATAGTTTCATCCACCACTGTTGAAGTATTGAATCCAGTTGAAGTAGGATTCCTTTCTATAGGATTCAAAGGGCCAGATCCGACATCCGACCCTCAGTTTGGTCCAAAATTAAATGGTAATAAAATACAGATATCACTAGGGTCTTCTAAGACAGCACAGTATGATGTTCTTTCGGTAAACACAAGTTCAGATACCGT
>Ga0208303_1000752_pt1 | contig 13304 bp, 22 predicted proteins | sample CB_VirMetaG_2_FD_184537 | JGI IMG/M metagenome (GOLD analysis project Ga0208303, IMG submission 184537) | Freshwater to marine saline gradient viral communities from Chesapeake Bay - CB_1504_2 Viral MetaG (SPAdes) (version 4) | ecosystem: Environmental > Aquatic > Marine > Coastal | place: USA... | reverse complement strand
GCCTTAGCTGCCGTAGCAGGGACTACTCCATTTCCCAAGAGCCTAAGTCGGTCCACCCTACTGGAAGACCCATTAGTTGCTCGACCCAGTCCGGGTTCAGCTTGCCCTGTGCTTTGCCGCAGTGACCCGCAATCTCCTCCTCTAGGTTGGACTTGTTGCGATTGGCTAGATGCTCCCTGTTCTCCTCTGTGATCACTGGATGAACCTTGTTGGCTCTTGGTGTCGCCCACTGCTGTGACCCTTGGCTCTTCCCAGTCGTGCTGGGGTTCGCTTGGTCTGGATGGCCAAGCTCCCCTCTGGCAGCCATTGCGCTCAAGCACTTGCTCGCTTGTGAATTGCCCTTGATTCTGTATTTCTCCTCGCCGACTGTGACTGTCGGCCAGTTCTTCTTCTCGTAAGTCTCCACTGCATCTCTCAGCTTCGCTCCGTAGCTTATCCCGCTCTCCCTTGTTGCCTTGAAGCCCGTTGAGGTCATCTCCACATTGCTTACTACTCCGCCCTCCACGCAACCCGCTACGCTCGCTGTCGGCCAAGCCAAGGATGAAGACTCGCTTTCTCTGGTGAGGCGCGCCGACTTCAGCCGCTGAGAATACTCCTGCCGTTGCTCGGTAACCCAAGCCTTCCAGCTCTCGGAGGACATACCGGAGAACTGACTCTCCGCCTGCTGTTTTGGCTGAAATGATTCCTTCAACGTTTTCGAGGAAAACAATTCGAGGTTGGCACTCTCGGATTCCGTTGGCGATGTATGGGAAAAGGTGTCTCGGATCTTCAACGCCGTTACGCTTTCCAGCAGCACTGAATGGTTGGCACGGGAAGCCACCACTGAGGATGTCCACGCATCCACGAAACTCTCCGTAAGGGAAGGTCTTAACGTCCGTGAACACAGGTGCTGCATCCAGTTCTCCCGCTTCCATCTTTGCAACCAGGTTCGCGACAGGGAATCCTTCCCTCTCCACGTAAGCGATCTCTCGCAGATTTGGGAGAACTCTTCGGAGTCCAAGCCCAATGCCTTCGTATCCAGAGCAGAGGCTGAGGTGTGTAATTGTTTTGGTATTATCCACATTGTATCTTTCTTTTAGGTTATGTTTATGTTTTACATTCTGAGCATCCAGTACAGCTCCGCACATTTCTTCGCTACCTTGATGCCCTTGTCAAGATCATCTTCACTCCAGACCTTGTGGTAGTGCTTCTTGGTATCGCAATCAATGATCACTGAGATGCACTCCGGCAGGTAGTCCAGCTTGTGCTCCTTCATCATCATATAGGCTTCAATGCCTAGCTGCTGGCAGTCCTTGTCATAGCACTTAGCCTTGCCCTTCGTATTGGTTCGGCACTTGTAGTCCGCGAGGAATAACTTCTCATCACTGTCGTACCCGATGAAGTCAACACTGCCTGCAATCTTGATACGATTGCTTGCAATGATGTGCTCACAGGCCACTGGCTTTACTCCGCTCTCGTGAACCCACTCAACGAACGGCATAGCCCAGTCATTCCAAGGTGTATCCCTTGGGGATTCTCCTACCTCTAGGTAGTCGTGATTAATGAAGTCCTCAATGACCTTGTGGACAGTCGTCCCGAACTCAGATGACTGAATCTCCTCGCCAGTGACCGGGTGCTCCCGTGTGCCATAGGTAAGACGCTCGATCTCCTGCCAGACTAGGTGCGGGTACTCCCTCGCTAGTTGCGTTATCATTCGTGGCTTATAGATACTGTCCAAGAAGGCATCCTTTACTATGCCTAGCACTGTTGTGACAGAAGGGTAGACCTTCTTGACCTTCCGTGCCTGTGCAGGTGTTAGGATGTCCGCCTCAAACTGAGGGTTGAGTATATCATCGCAGCTGTAGAAGTGACTCATATTATAGTTCCTCCTGATCCATAATGAACTCGACACCCTCACGTATGACAGTGCTGCGGTCGAACTCCTCAGCAAAGTATCGGCCCGAATACAGCTCGACATCTTCACTTGATAGAATGAGAAGGGTGTCTTCTCCGAGGGTGCTTTCCTTTGATTCCGGTAGCATAGCTTTGACCCATACGAATCTAAGCTTGTACTCCGCGATGAAGTCGAGGATTGAGTCCCCTGATCTTGGTGGTAGTTCTGTATTCATAGTATTATTATTGGTTATTATAGTGCTGTTAATTTATATTTGATTCCATCAACCTCAACAACTTTGCCCTCGCAGGTCTTGGCTGAACGTGGCGTGCCTCGCTTTGTACCATCGCTGGTCTCGTAGTAGGTTTCGTTGCCATCGGCGGCACGCTCAGACCTATACCAGAAGTCATCGCTGTCCTTGTGGTAAGTCACGTAGCCGTTGGCATCACGCTCAGATCTGCTCCAGTAGCCATCACTGAGTTCATAATAAGTCTGGTTGCCGTTGGCATCTTCAATTACGATAGGGAAAGTAAAGGCAATCCCTAGTTCTTTATATATTTCACTTAGTGGTTTCATAGTATTATAGTGCTGTTAATTCGTATTTGATTCCGTCCACTTCAACAACTTTACCTTCACAGGTCTTAGATGATTTGGGAGTGCCTCTCTTTACGCCCTTACTGTTCTCGTAGTAAGTCGGATTACCCTTGGCATCACGCTCCCACTTAGCCCAGTAGTCCTCGTTGTTCTCGTAGTAAGTCTTGTGACCATTGGCATCACGCTCCAACCTACACCAGAAGTCATCGCTGTTCTCGTAGTAGGTTTCTTTGCCATTGGTATCTTTAATCTCGATAGGGAAAGTAAAGGCAATCCCTAGTTTTTTATATGTTTCACTTAGTGGTTTCATAGTATTATAGTGCTGTTAGTTTATATTTGATTCCGTCTACTTCAACAACCTTACCTTAGCAGGCTTTAGCTGAGCGTGGTATACCTCGCTTTACGCCATCGCTGTTCTCGAAGTAGGTTCGGTAGCCCTCGGCATCACGCTCCAACCTACACCAGTAGCCATCACTGTTCTCGTAGTAAGTCTCTTTGCCGTTGGCATCGTATTCACACTTGCTCCAATAGCCATCTCTGTCCTCGTAGTAAGTCTCGTTGCCGTTGGCATCTTTAATTATAATAGGGAAGCTAAATCCAATCCCTAGTTCTTTTAGTGTTTCACTTAGTCTTTTCATATTTTTGTCGGTTAGAATTGAGCAATGAGTGCAGCGATCAGTAGCATAATGCTACCGCCTAGCGCACAGGCCAGTACCACACAAGCTGAGTAAAAGATCTTCTCCCCGCCCTTGACGAGATGATCGAGGTTAGTATTTTTTCTATGGTTCTTCATTTTTATTACGTTTTTATCGGTTATGAGGTGTATCAAGTATTGACACGATTTGAATATGCTGTGTACCTTAAGACAGTCAGCCCCTGGTAGTCAACAATAGATTTTAATTAAAATTAAAGGAATCATAAACTGGCAGTCATAAGATTGACAGTCATATGGTAGGGTTCAGATGAGGTCGAGGGTTTCTTGGAAGATGGTAGCCCGGTCGTCGTGGTTCAGTAGCTCTACCGGTAGCTCACAGGGTGTCTCGCTGTCAGTCCAGTAGACTAGTTTCACGATCTCGAACTCTTCCAAGTCGCGTTCTTCCCAGGCTTCAGTCACGGACTGCTCACCTGCTGTACTGCTGCACTTGTGCGTAGTTGTCACTGCTTCCGCCTCAACTGTTACGTCAAAGTAGCGATCCGGGCGTAGTTCAACGCCTTGTAATTCTATAGTTTCTATTTTCATTGTATTATATGTATTTTATTATGTGTGTTGGTCGCGCTGTCGCGCTCTTTCGTGTGGTTGTTATTGTGTATTAATAAGTCGGTAAATGTCACCTTCCACCCACTCGTTCCAACCCTCGCGCCAATCTGTTGCGTCGTAGGCTTCCCATTCTTCAGAGTGGTCGCGGTTTATCTCGCTTAAAATGTCTGCAAGCGTCCAGTCGGACACCTTGTTTGTATTTAAGTCTTTTACTTTATAAGTGCGTATATTTGTTTTCATTGTATTACTTTCTTTATGTGTTATGCATCGGGCTTTTCCCGTGCTTCAATTACTGTTATTTACTAGTATTTAGTACGTGTCAAATGTTTTTTTAATTATTTTAATTTTTTCCGTGCTTCCCTAGCTTGCCTTGTGTGCTGCCCTAGCTTACCCCTTAGCAATTGATTGAAACCCCTTGTGGGGCATTTAAACGTCATTAATTTGTGCACTGTCTTGGTACCAGGTGATGGTTTACCCCTACCAGGTGATCGTTTACCCTAGCTCGCGTCGCACTTGCTTATCAGTAAGCACAAAAAAGCCGAGCGTTTCCACTCGGCCTTTGCTTTACTCTTATTTGCCTTTAGTGGCTTTTATCCTAGCATTTAATGCCTTTACCTTTTCAGGCGTGTAGCGTGCCTTTATGGCAACACGTAGCGCCTCCACTTGCTTTGCTGTTAAGTTTAGATTGTTTATGTATACAGTCATTTTTTACCTTTGTTGATTGTTTATGCAGTTGCTGCAATTGCCTTTTTAACCTTTGACCCGTGCGGATTAATCCAAATATTTTTTGCTTTCTTATTCCAACCTTGGCAAAGTTGGCAATCGGCGCAACTAATGCCGCGCGAATCGCTTAAACATTCAACAGTGTTTTCCGGTTGCTTAATATTTGCGTGAAACACTCGCAACCCTTGTGTGTTTGCGAGGTTGAAACTTGTCTCAGTTTCGGTGCTTGCCATAAAGTAAGCATTATAGGCCTTTGCCTTGGTTTGACCTAATTCGCGCCAGTTGTGAAAATAGCCAGTCCAACCCTTTGAAACGCTAGCAATGGCCTTAACCATTGCAAGCGGTATTAAAGTAGGGTTGCCATATGCCCCAAATCTAACTTTTTTGCCAGTAAATACTTTTCCATAATCCGCCGGCTTTAGTTTCGGGTATTTTCCCTTATTGTATGCCTTCCAAATTGCTAAAGGTGCTTGACCTACATTTACATAGCAACCCTGACCGCTAGCAAAGGGACAGCCTTGGCAAATCGTATTTGCGTCAAGGCCGCTTTGTACTGCAACAATCGGGTTTTGATCAGCTAGCAATATCCAAATTTGCACCATATCGCCCGTCTTTCTGTTGTTTGTTTTTCGCTTAATTCCGGTTGCAATGATTGCAACCTTTTCGCCATTTTCCATTGTTTCGTGCAATGTGTATCCGTTCCCTATTTTCATTATTAAAAGCGGTTTTACAGATCCGCAAACTGTTTAATTGTGTGATTTGTGTGTGTTTACATTAATGCGATACGCATTAGAAGTTATAATAACCATAGTAACTTATGGCATCGTATAATTTGCTAGGCGCGTCTAAATCAATCCACTCTAATTTGGTTAATCCAACTAAGCTTGCAACATCGGAAATGTTTATAAAGTCGAATTCTTCTTCAATCTTTACATTTAAGGGTAGCTCTAAAACTTCCCATTCGGTGAAATTAAAATCACCGATTTCTCTTTCTACCATAAAGTCGACCTTGCCGATATAAAAGCGATAAATGCCCTTGCTAGGCAAAATGTGATAGCCGAATCCATACTCCTTCAAGGTAATTTCCTTTGATACGTCGACGCCTTGCAGTCCTTCTGATTTTATATTTGAATATTTCATTATTTAAAAGGCGATTTTACAGATTCGCGAACTGTTTTAATTATGTGCAGTTTACTTTTACTTAATTAGCTCAATGCCTAGTTCAGGGATATCGGTTACAATTTCATTGTTTATTTCCTTGGCTATTTCACGACCAAACATTGCGTGTATTTCTTCTATGCATTCGGCGTGGTCAAAATCCATTGTATATTTTTCGTGCTGATCAGAATAATATTCGTGTGCCAAGTTTACTGCATTGGATAATTTACGCACTTGCTCTTTAGTTACCCAGCCAGCGATTAAGTCTAAATCTGAGTTTACTACGTGCCAATAACCTCCAAGTTGATATCCCGCAATTAGACCATTTGGCAAGTTTACCTCGTATTCGCCGTCAATTTTTTGTATATTTTTCATATGTATTTATTATTTATTGTTAATATTTGATTTAACCTTTATAGCGAATCGATAAAATGGCATAGCTCTACGTTTGAGTTGCACATATTTTCGAGAGTTTGCCTAGTTGCTTGAAAGACAGCCGAAAGACTCGATCCGTCATTTGCAACGTACTGGTAGTTGAATAGGTTGCTTGGTTTGCCGTTTATGCTTATTTCGTTTAGTACTTTGATTTTCATATGTATCTATTTATTCAGTTATAATTAAGAGTGAATCAGCATCTATGCACGTATTTGAAAGGCGGTCAAGTATATTTTTTAAAACTATACAGTTATTTTCTACGCTAAACCAAACCATTAGTTGAGACAGTGGCAATGGTAGTGTAGCGAATAGTTTGAAACAGTGTGGCGATATATCCCCTCAATTAAGAATAAAAACAATCCTTCACACATAGCTGCTACTACTGCACATCCGATCACTACTGCACAAGTGAGCACCGGGCCAAGACAATAGCGCACGGGTACGCGCGTACGTTACGCCCGGTCGCGCGCGCGAGGGGTGGAGGGGGTCGACGAGTTGCTGCCGGTCCGTATATATATACATAAACAGCCCCTCAAAAAAATTCAGTCCTCAAGGCCCCCTTCGGGGACTGCTCCCCCTATGACTGACCAATCAAGTAATCAAATGATAAATCAGGTACACTTCCGGGATCCTTAGTAATCTCGTGTACCATAAGAAGTCAGTTTATGGTAGTCAATTTATGATTCCCTTTATTTATATTCTTTAGGGATTACTACGTTTAAGGACTTAACTGCCTTATGATGTTGCTGTCTTATGGTACACATTGTACCATACGTGCTTACAACGTCAAGCCTAAATATACGTATATGGTATATTATTTTATATGAATAGTATTAATAAGTTGACAGATGTCTATGAATGAATTGAATACAGGTATGAAAGACGAGGAATCAATGAGCCAGACCGAGAAGGAGAAGGCAGCTTTGCTGAGTGAAATCCAGCAGAGTATCCACGAGGTAAGTAACCAGAAGCGGGGACTAAAGGTTAAGTGCTTGAGTGTATATGACCCAGAGAAGACAGCTAAGTTGCTTTACTTGTATAGTACGGGCAGTAGCCAGACTCGACTAGTGCGTCACTACGGCTTTGATCGGGATACGATTATTAGTGTCCTAGCGGACTACGCTGACCATATGGGAACATTTAAGGAGTTAAGTGGTCGTATAGCTGCTAAGAACTATTTGAACCTCAGTTCTCTAGAGGAGGATTTAATTGAGAAAGTACGTGACCGTATGGAGAATGACCCCGAAATGGAGGTTGGCTTCAAGGATCTCAAGGAGTTATCAATAGCTAAATCAAATGCTTCACGGGAGGCTATGACGGCTAGAGGCGAGGCTACGCAGATTACAGAGGACCGGAAGGTCTACACCCAGGATGACTACGAGGCTACTATAGCGGCTGCCCGTGATCGTATTAAACAAGCAAAGGAAGCGGAGGTAATAGATGTTCATAGTAAATGAGGAGAATGAGGAACTGTACGGTAGGATCCGTGCACAGCTAGGTGAGCACTTTACTAACTTTATGTTCATTGTAATGGATGACTCAGGTGATGTTTACTACGATTATACTAATCGACCAGTAGGTAAGATGCTGGCGAATGAGATGCTTCAGGAGTGCAATAACCCAATTGACGACGATGATTGGATCTGGGACTTCGAGGATGATGACATCTCGGAAGATGATAGCTTATGGGAGGATTGATATGATAGGGAAAGAAACAACTAAACTAATACTAGAAGAGCAATCAGGGATAAGAACCTTTGAGTGCAGTTACAGCCTTTCTACCACGGAGCTTGTTCAGGAGATGTACTTTCTTTGCTTGGCTGCTGGTCACGACAAGGACAATGTAGCTAGTGCTATGTTTGAACTAGGGAGTCAACTAACAGAGGATTACGACAATGGGTAAAGGGTGCGCACCCCGAAAGGGACACAATGCTGAGAAACAGCGTAAGAACTACGATGATATTGACTGGAGCAAGAAGCCAACTGCTCCAAGGACAGAACAACCAGCTAAGTCAAAGAAATGCTAATAGAAGCCCTACAGGCTAGTATTCTTTTTGTGTTCATATTTGCTAATGCTTATATGTTCATTGATCTGTATATAAAGTAATGCCAATTGAATTCACAGAGCACCCTATCCTCAAGGCACCAACTGACGAGGAGATAGTCCTTCTTGGCGAGGCTGACCCTAAGTTACTTGAGGAACTCCACAAGGCGCACGAGGGACGCATACAGGCGGCTACAGAGGATCCCATCCGCCACGGGTTCGACCTTCCGGGCTGGGAGCGTATGACGGACTCCTTCAAGGATTACAATGAGGTATTAGCCCTAGGCGGAAATCGCAGTGGCAAAACAACGGGCTGTGCAAAGCGCATAATGGAGGCTGTTAGTTCCAACAATGACGGTCACATTGTTTGTTTTTCTCAGAATGCGGATACCTCTATTAAGGTACAGCAGCCAGCCATCTGGGAGATGATGCCCAAGGAGTTCAAGAAGAAGACCAAGAGTATTGATGGTTATATCAATTATTCTATGCAGAATGGTTTCACGGGTAGTTCCTTTGTGTTCCCTGATACAAGGACACGTGTGGACTTCAAGACTTATACTCAGTACAGCAACAATGCTACTATCCTTGAGGGTTTCGAGTTCGGGTTCCGCAAGGAGAACATCAAGGCTGGTGAGGAGTCCAACATAGGAGCCTGGCTGGATGAGTACCTAGGTGATGCTGCTCTGGTTAATACCCTACGTTTCCGACTAGCTACACGGGACTCCAAGATGGTAATTGGTTTTACCCCGATTGACGGGTACACGCCATTTATTTCGGACTACTTAAAGGGAGCCGAGACACTGGAGACTCGACCTGCCGCTTTGCTTAATGGCAAGGAGTTACCTATCAAGCAGTACAGCCCTAGCCGTGATGCGGCTGTGATCTACCTGCACTCGGACGAGAACCCATTCGGTGGCTATGAGCGAATTGCAAAGGACCTAGCTGGTCGCCCTGATGATGAGATCAAGGTTCGTGCCTACGGCTTACCTGTTAAGTCCGCTAATGCTTTATTACCATTCTTCAATACTGAGGTAAACGTACTATCAGAGGAACCAAATAAGTACGAGATGACGTTCCCCGACATTTCTAATAAGTCGGAGTTCACCTGCTACCAGGTAGTTGACCCCGCTGGTGCAAGGAACTACACCTGCATCTGGGCTGGTGTAAACGAACACGGTGAAGTATATATTCGCAAGGAGTGGCCTGACCGGGATACGTATGGCGAGTGGGCTATGTTCGGGGATCCTAAGTGGAAGTACGGACCAGCAGCCAAGAAGATCGGGTTAAATGTCGAGGGGTACTGTGAGTTATTCAAGGAGATTGAGGATGACCTACAGATAGAAGTAACCGAGAGAATCGGGGACTCCCGTTTCTTTGCTAGGGAGAATGAGAATAATGATGACTTGTTTACTTCGTTCTATGATTACGGCCTAAGCTTTATACCATCGGACGGCAAGATGGAGGAACAGGGGATTACTGCCCTTGATGATTGGTTTAACTATAACCCCAACGTAGGGGTAGACGAAGCCAATCGCCCTCTATGCTATATTCACAAGGACTGCGGTAACCTTATCGACAGCCTTATTAACTACAACTCAGCGGGGAAAAGTGACGAGCCACTGAAGGATTTCTTTGATGTTATTCGATATTTGAGAATGTCGAACGGCGGAGAAGGGCCTGATTTCTTTTCATCCAATGAAATGCAAACTACCAACAGAGGTAAAGGAGGATACTAATGCCTAAGAAGAAACTAATACAAATCGCAGAAGAACAAGAGGTTGAGTTCGAGGAAGCTATGCGCATTGCGCTTGAGAAGCTACCAGAGGGTTCACTGACTGGTCGAGGTAAGAACACTTGGGTAACCGAGGAAGGTACTGAGATACTTGAGGGTTCCTTTATGATTGAGGAAATCATACCTAAGCACTTCAAGGGCAAGGTACTCAAGGAATGCCCGAACCCACGGTACAACTACGTGTACAGCAAGGAGATTAGTAAACGTGTACCAGTACTGGTCCCAAGCCGATACAAGGGTCGTATGATCGGCAAGGTCATTACCTTCGAGGCAATTGAGGACAAGGGAGGTGTCAGCTACCGCTATGCAAAATGAATACATTGTGAGTGAACCCACTGAAGATATTACTACTGACCGCAACTGGTGCAGGGAGCAGTCCGACAGATTAGCAAGCTGGGAGATACTTCGTAGGCACGTATTACACGAATCCGGAGTACAGATGACTAATGCTGACCTATGTGATACAATAGGCGTATCATCGACTTATACGATTCGACTATTAAAATCCATACAAAAACGCCTACACTCGCAAGATGCTGAATGATTCAATTTCTGACTCCTTGACATACGTCCAGGATGAACCCGACATTAAGACCCTACGTTACGCTTACGACCAGACAGTAACGGAACTGGAGTCCTACTTTGACCTCTGCCGTACTAGCTACGATGACCGCCGTAACTGGTGGCCTGGTAAGAGCCGCGACCACCGCAAGCACGGTGCTGATGCATTCCCTTGGGAGGGATCATCCGATATGGAGTGCCACGTCATTGACGAGCGCATTACTCGACTAGTATCTTTGTTTATGGCATCGCTGAATCGGGCTAATGTACGAGCATTCCCCGTTGAGAGTGGTGACATTGGACGCAGCCGAGTAGTATCTGGTTTCCTTAAATGGATGGTCAGTTCGGGCTATATTCCACGATTTTACCGAGAGATGGAACTCGGTGCTAACTATTTGCTTGAGCGAGGCATACTGATCACGTACGTCGGATGGCAACGTGAGGATCGACGGTTCCTACAGGAACTTGACCTTAATCAGATTGCACAAGTCAGCCCGGAGGTAGCAGTCGCTATCCAGGACGGGAACGATGACGAAGAACTCATCGCCTTGCTACAAGCTACTTTTGAAGGAACAACCAAGAAGCGAGCCAAGAAAGCAATCAAGGAACTACGTAAGGATGGCGTAGCTGAGTTGCCAATCGTACGCCGACAGGTCAATGCACCCGATGTCAAGACACTAGCCCCCGATGGGGACTTCTTCTTTCCTCCGTACGTAACTGACCCACAGCGTTCACCTTACTGCTTCTGGCGTACTTACTACACCCCACAAGAACTAGAGAACAAGGTAATCACAGATGGATGGGATCAGGACTTCGTTGACCACGTCATTGATAAATATCGCGGCGTTAACATTGACTCAATTGAGCGCGAGCAGGAAGGCGGTCGTAGTATCAGCCTTACTGACAATGCGTACGAAGCGCAGGAACTCATTGAGATCTGCTACGGATACCAGCGTCTAGTTGACGAAGAGGACAGCGCAGAAGGTATTTACTGCACAGTATTCCACCGTGAGTTCGATGGTGACGATGTGACACAGGGCTACGCTAAGTTTGAATTACTCAATGGATACGAGGACTACCCAGTTGTAGTAACCAAGCTATCCGAGGACAGCAAGCGACTATATGATACTTTGACAGTGCCATCATTGCTGCGTGGCTTACAGAACCAAGTAAAGGTTGAGCGGGACTCCAGAGTTGACCGCAACAGCCTAGCTACCCTGCCTCCTATCCTGCATCCAGTTGGTCAAGCACCTACTGATTGGGGTCCAGGTCGTATGATTCCTTATCGCCGTAAGGGTGATTTGGACTTTGCTCCTACACCTCCACCACCTACTGGCTCGATTGAGATGGAATCCACACTGCTGGATCTAGCTGATCGCCTAGTTGGACTGGATGAAGAGGGCAGCATTAGCCAAATCCGCAAGCAGTTCCTAGTTGATAAGTTCCTTAGCCACACAGCAGAGGTTCTGCGTATGGCATTCAAGTGCTTCCAACGCTTTGGACCCGACGAGATCTTCTTCCGTGTAACCGGTATCCCTGATCCTCAGACATTTGACAAGGGAAATGCTGAGGAAAACTTCGATATTCTTATTAACTTCGACGTTCAGAATACTGACCCACAGACAGTGGAAGCAAAGACCCAGCAGTTCGTAGCACTGAACCAGCTTAACTCTAACAACCGCCTGAACGTAGATGCCCTCCTGGATGTTATTGCTACAAGCATCGATCCAGTTATGGCTGACGCAGTTCTTCAGCCAGTTGAGACAGCACAGCAGGAAGTAGTAAAGCAGGTCACAGATGATCTATCCAAGATCTTTGCGGGTATCGAGATGCCAGCACGTCCAGCAGGTGCTCAGATTGCATTGCAGGTTATCCAGCAGTACACTCAGCAGCCCGATGTTGCACAACGTGCTCAGACGGATGAAGCCTTTGCAGCTCGATTGCAGAAGTACGCAGGTCAGTACACCTTCCAGATGCAGCAAGCACAGAATGCTCAGATTGGTCGCGTAGGTACAGCACCTGCACAAATGGGAGATATCGATACACAGAACCTATAATGACACCTAGAGAGTACGCAATCAGTCGAGTCAAGGACAAGCGAGCAAAGGAATACTTTGCTATGATGGTCGAAAATGAGGGTTATAAGCCAAAGGTCTACAAGGACAGCAAGGGCAAACGAACCATCGGGATAGGCTTCAACCTAGAGGAACCGATGAATCGAAAGATCCTCAAGGAAGAAGGTATAGATATCAATGAAATCTTTAAAGGCAGGGAACTCAGTGACTCCGAGATTAAGAGACTATATAACCGTAGCTTGACCCAGGCGTTCAATGATGCTGTGGAGTTCGATCCCAAGTTTGCAAGTCGCCCTGAACCAGCAAAGAAAGCCATTGTAGATATGTCATTCAACCTTGGTCTTACTAAGCTCAAGAAGTTTGAGAAGATGAGTGAAGGACTACAAGCCAATGACTACAACAAGGCGGCAGACGAGATGGTTGACAGTGACTGGTACAAGGATGTAAAAAGTCGCGGTCCACGTACAGTTAGTTTAATGCGCTCACTAGCACAATAATATGAATATCCAAGAAGATCTACAGGCCCTGCACAATCACGAAACCTTTGCTCGGTTCATTAAGACTATTCACGATCTCCGTGAGGAGACTATCAGTGAAATGCACGAAGCGTCCAGTGACACTATCCAGCAGGTATCCGGTCGCATCATTACGTATGACCAAATCCTCCAGTTTGTGAACTGGGAAGCCCTCAAGAAGCGTCATTCTGATCAGTTGTAAACTAGTGTGTTATAATCCGCTTATCGCCATCGCTCGGCGTTAATGAGTGGATAACTATATGACAGACAAAATCA
>Ga0208303_1000751_pt1 | contig 13314 bp, 5 predicted proteins | sample CB_VirMetaG_2_FD_184537 | JGI IMG/M metagenome (GOLD analysis project Ga0208303, IMG submission 184537) | Freshwater to marine saline gradient viral communities from Chesapeake Bay - CB_1504_2 Viral MetaG (SPAdes) (version 4) | ecosystem: Environmental > Aquatic > Marine > Coastal | place: USA... | reverse complement strand
CAACGCACCTAATACATAGGAGAAAGACATGGCATTTAAATCTAGTGCAGGCACAACGCCTTATCAAGCAGCACCTTCGATACAACCGAAGTATGGCTTTAGGTATAGCGGTTCGACCTTTGCACCCTCTATGAGCCCAGCTAATGTACCTCCAGTTACTTATACAATTCCAGCATACGAAGCTCCAACAGTAGCCCCTACTCCATATGCGGATAATACCTCTATGACTATGGGTAGTGATGGTGATGGTGATAATGGAAGCTCGATGGCTAGTACACAGATGTCTATTGATCAAGCCAATTCTAATCTTGGAAATACTAATATAGAAGAAGAGCAAGCAGCAAATACAGGAATGTATGGACCAACGTTTAATCCAATGAGTTTTGTTCCTGGATTCGGAATGATGGCTTCACTAAACGCACCTGCAGTACCTACTAGTGGTTATGGGACTCCTGGAACTTATAGCAGTCTCACAGGTAATCAATTTGATGCAGACAGTAGAGGCATAGATCCTATAACTGGTTATGCAATGCCTGAATATGGAACTATGAAAGCATTCACAAATCAAATTATGGAAGATCCTCTTGGTAATCTTACTGGTGATCCTAAAAATGCTTTTGATTATGATCCTAACTCTAAGAAGAGTCAAACAGTTCAATTTGCAGAAGCAAAAGGATTAAGCCCAAGTAATGCAGCTACAAAAGATTTAATGGATATGGGAATTGCCGAACAAAATGCTCAACCTGGATCAGCTTCCCATAATGCTTCACTAGGTATAGGATATACTGATACAGGTGCAGCTCCTGCAGGTTCACAATTCAGCTCTACAGGTACATTTAGCTCAGGTGCTACTTCTACTGGAGTCGGTTCTACTGGCGGTCTAGGCGGTGCAACTGGTGCTGGATACGGTGCTGGTTCAGAGGGCACTGGAGGAGAAAACAGTGGCGGTAATCAAAGTGGCGGTGTAGGTCAAAGTAATTCAGCAGCAAACACAGGCTATGCTGATGATGCGGCAGCATCGGATAGCGGAGGCGGAGGTAAGTAATGAACATTAAAAAGTACACACAAAAAGATAGGTATGGAAATATGTTTTCCTACGAATTTGATGTCCCTTCTATGCAAGAGATACCTCAACCAGACCCTTCTATATTTAAACCAAAGGGAACTGATACTGTTCCTGCTATGCTAACTCCTGGAGAGAACGTAGTGAATGCAGAGGCATCTAGACTTCCTGGAGTACAACCTATGCTTGACGAGCTCAATGACAAAGGTCGTGCTATACAAAAGAAGCAAGGTGGACCGATACCTAGTTACAATTCAGAGGGAGCTAAAGTAGATTACTATGGTAATAACTATAATCAATCAACAGTAAATTCAGAGATAAGCACATTAAAAGGAATGGGATTGTCTGATTCACAGATCATACAAGCTCTTATGAATAACCTTAATATGTCTCAAAGAGAAGCCCAAGCAGCCCTAATACCAGCTTACAAAGCAGATGGTGGAGTGATTGTCGATGATGCTATGCTTGATGCTATTAAACAAGTAGAGTCTGGCGGTGATCCTAATGCTCTATCAGGTGTAGGTGCTGGTGGTCAGTATCAAATTATGCCTAAGACAGCACAACAGCCTGGATATGACACAACACCTATATCTCTTGAAGATCGTTTTGATCCAGAAAAATCTAGAGCATTTGCTAAACAATATTTACAAGGTATTATTAAACAACACCCAGAGTTTACTAAAGACCAAGTATTGACTGCTTATCATTCAGGTGCTGGCAATGTACTTAAAGATAACATCGGACCTGTTGGTCAGGCGTATGCTGGTAAAGTGAACGCTGAGATGGGCGATGTTCCAGTACAAACAGCTATGTATGACGGTAGTGAATTATCTTATCCTAATGCACAGAATTATGGAAGTAGAACAGATGGCGTTCCTGAAGTAGAAACAACCTATAATCCTTTTAATCCTAAGTTTTATGAAGAAGGTCAACTAGGTGATTTAGAACAAGCTAAGAGAGCATTGGGCTATCCCTTAGAAATTTTTGGAATGGGATTAGTACCTGAATCTGCTCCTGGAAAAGATCCTGGAACTATATTTGATTTAGGTAAAGGAGATATAAATAAATATAAAGAAATAAACGATAAATATCAAATAGGATTAAAAGAAAATAAAATAAAGAATGCTCAAACAGAGTTAGATGCTTTTAATAATAGAATAAAAGATCAAATGGCTAATGGAATAAAGCCTAACGCAGATGATCTCAAAACTAAAAATGAATTAGAAAAAGATCTTAAAGAAAAGAAAGACGATCTTGACAAATTTAATAATAAAAATATTGAACTTGAAAAAGAAAAAATAAATGAGCAAAATAAAGTAGACAAAGCCTTTGGAATTAAAAGTGAAAAAGAGATAGATAAAGAATCCGAAGAGAAAAAGAAAGCTGCACAAGATTTAATCGATCAAACAGATGGGCTTGATACCGCTTTAAATGATGCTGAAATATATGCTAATACTCAAAATACTAGTCTTGTAGATGGCTTTATAAATAAAGCTAAAGAAATTGGTGGTCCTATAGTAGATAAATCTATGGAATACTTTAAAAATGCTTTTTCAAGTATGTTTAACGGTGAAGAACTTGCTCGTATGGCTATGATCTATGCTGGCTCTCGTGCCATGGGGTATAATCATGGTGGTTCTTTAAACTATTCTATGAAGAATTATATAAAGCGTGTTGATGCTAATCTTGCAGCGGCTAGAAAGTTTTCTCTTACAGATAAAGCTCGTGAAGACTATACAGAAGCATCATTAAAACAATATGCTAAGACAGGTGATCGTGATGATCTTATACCTAAAAAAGCTAATGTATCGGCTACTGGATTTAAAGGTGAACTTTTCCATAGAGACTTTGGTAAGCTACAAATAATTGAGAGATCAAATAAAATAGACGGTGTTAGAATACCTGCTAATGTAGCTCGTGACTTACAACGACAAGGTAAAATACCTGCTAATGCAGATGTAAGTAGCGGATTTGATGTCGGTATAAACAGTCCTCTTATAAAAGGAAAGACTGCTAAACTCAATCCTAGCTTTCATGATGCAACTACTATGAGGGAAGACTTTGCAGTAGTAGCTAAATCAAATTTAGATGCGGTTAATGCTATTGGAAAAGGTAGTGAGATGAAAAAGATTCAGGAGTCTCCTACTGAAATTTCAAATGAAGCTCAAAAACTTTTAACTAAAGGTTTAAAACATTTTCAAATATTAGATGATAATACAGCGGCTATGTATAGAAGAGAAGTAGATAGCTCTATTTCAGATTACTATAAAGCGTTAAGGATTTATTATAATAATAAAGAGAATGGAGTTGATGATGAAGATAATCCAAAACCTACAGGTATAGAGGCTTACTTTAATAAGCGTATTCTACCTCTTAAAACAGAGAGTATAATACAACCTCAAGATATTGCTAAAACAAGTCCAGAAAACTTACTTAGATTAGAGAAGTTAATATTAAGAGAGTCAGGAACAAAAGATCCTACTCGTTATATGGATATTTGGGAAGGGGCTAGAGAACAATGGTTAAGCATGAAGAGCTATGGTTCTTACTCTGATACTTTAGCTGATCCAGGGTGGGATGGTTTTACTCAATGGATGTTTGATATGGCACAACCTAAACCACCTGAAGCGGCTACAAGGCTATTAGAAAAAAGTAATCTTAAATAAGGAGAATTAGATGGAAGACAATAGTGTAATACTTAATGGACAATCTTTCGTAGTAGTTGACGGAGATACTGTCGCAGACCTCGAAGGAAATAGATATCGTCTAGATGGTATTAATGCTCGTGAAACATCTAAAATCGTAACAGATGAGGATGACGATCCTCGTTTTAAAAGAGGGCAAGTAGGGGCTGAAGCCCAGAAAAAAGCCCTCATCGATGCTATCAGGGAAGGTGGCTATGACACTATGGAACTACTTGGAAGAGTAGATAATAGTAAAGGTAAAAGAGAAATTGTTGAATTAAAAAATAAAAACAATTCTAAGATATCTAATAGACTAGTTGCCTCTGGGATAGTTGATGTTGATACTAATACTTCAGCTGAAGCGGTAAAATTAAAACGAGCTAATGACTTATTTAATGCTATATATGGTAATGAAAACAATACTAGAGATCTGCCTAGCAAAGATGTTAGAGAGGCTATTGATTCTAGAGGATTAGCATTTAAAACAAAAGCGATTAATGAAGAATACTTTGATCCTGAATTAAATACTAATGTAATGTTCAGAAGGAACGACAGAAACCTTGAGAATAAAGCAGTCGGCATTGGTAATCAAGCCGCTGTCTCTTGGGGTGTAGGTTGGGATGGTATCAAAGAAGGTCTTTGGGGTTATGCAGATGCAGTAGGGCAAACTACTGGATTTGAAATGTTAGAAAATCTTGGAGAAGCTGGAGCAAGACGAGCTAGGAATGAAGCTATGAGTGCTCCAAATACTCTAATGGATTATAAAGACGTTGACGGAATTGTAGATGGTTTTTCTTATGTTATGAATAATGCTGCAGCTTCTGCTCCTTATATGATAACTACCTTTGCAGCCATGGCAGCCGCTGGTCCTATTGCAGGTCTTACAGGTGCAACTACATTAGGTATGGGTGCTACACTTAAATCGGCTAGGCTTGTAACAGGTATCACAAGAGCTATGGTCAGTGGCTCTCCGTCTCTTATATATGCTGGTCAAGCATGGAATGAAATGGAAGGTGATAAAGGAATAGCACAGTTTGTTTCTTCAACTGCAACTGGTGTAGCAATATCCGCATTAGAAAGATTAGGTCTTCAAGGATTTATGACTCCAAGTAAACTATTAGCTCCTGGGGGAATACGAGCAGTAGCAACTGCTTACCGTAATAAACTTGGTAAAGATAAAATATCTATTGCAGATGCAGTTAAGCATGTGGCTAATATCACTAGAGCAGAGCAAGGACAACTCGCTAAACAATTAGCAGTTAGACTAGACCCTGTTAAGTTAGCTAGGTTCTCAGGCACACAACTAGGGGCAGCTGCTATTCGAGGTATGCTAAAAGAAAGTGGAACTGAGATTATACAGGAAGGACTTCAAGTAGCTAATGCTGCTTTAATGTCAGACAAAAAGTACACTTCTGAAGAGCTTGCAAATAGATTTATAAATGCAGGTATTGCAGGTGGTGTCTTAGGTACTGGTTTTTCTTCAGCAGGCAATATACATCAACAGACTAAGAATAGATTATTAAAGACAGATCTTGTTCAAGCACAAATGGAACGTCAAAGGATAATCGAACAAGCTAGAATAAAAGATTCGGAAAAGCTAGCTAGAGAAAGAAGAAAAATAAATACTGTTAAACAGAATATAGAAGAGTTTGATAACACAGACGTAACTATACTCAAGAAAAAAGGAATAAATAAAGATCAGATAATTGTTTATGATCCTGCTGGTAAACCTTATATAGCTACTGTAATAAAAGCCAGTGAAAAAACAGGTGCTAAAAGAATTAAATTAGAAGATGGATCAGAGCATGTTCTTAATAATAGTATATATTACGATCAAAGTATTTACGATGGTGTTGCTATTGATTTTAATGTCGGTGATACTAATCAGACCCTTAATTCTAAAGACTTTACTAAAGAACAGATAAAAGATCTTTTACCTCAATTAGAAAGTCAGCTTAAGATATTTGAAGACAAAGGGGCAATTAACCAAGCAGGTTACTTAGATCTTAAATTGAAAGTTAATGCATTAAAAATTAGACTTAAAGTTTTAAACGGTCAAACAGTAAACAAGCCTAAAGAGCCTGATATAACTCAGCAAGAAGAAATAAGATTAAATTATACTGAAGGTGGTAACTCAATAGACCCTGTAGACAATAAGCCAAGGTCAAATTCAAGTATTGTTAAACGAATGTCAGACAGATATGAGTCAACTAAAAAGGGTGTTCGTAATTTCTTTAAGAACAATGATAGCTTATTTGATTATGTAGATGCTATGTCCCAAGGACTTGGACGTCTAGTCAAGGCATCAGAAGCAGTTGCAGTCGATATGAATAAACTGGTTAAAAGTAAAACAGGCTTAGATATCTTTGCTAGAGTAGGTCAAATAACAACTGGTGTTTACCACGCTGGAATGAACTTTAAACAATACTACGACCAATTACTACAAGACTTTAAATCTCCAGTAGACGAAAATGATATAGCACAAACCTTTGGTTTTAAAGTTATTACTACTAAAAACGTTGAGTATATTTCTAATCAGTTAAGAGCATTTGGAATGTCTGATGGTTTTAAGTTAGTAGAAAAATATCGAATTGATATGGAAACTGATTCATCTAAACGAGATATATACTTAGCAGAGATAAAAAGAAAATTAGTTGAAAATGGTTTTGATATTAATATTGATTTAACGGAAGCTAAACTATTACGTATTAATCATGGAGCTAGATCTTTACAGTATGCTTATGAAAAAATGCAACAGGCTATCGATGATGCTATGGAGATGGAAGATGCTTCACAACGTAGAAATTTAAGGAAGTTACCAACCGTAAAAGATAATTATTGGTGGCGTAACAGAGGCTTTGATTGGCAAAAGGTTAAGGCTAACCCTAAGAATTTTAAAACATGGTATAAGAACACCACTAATAGTAACGATACTCAAGCAGAAGAAATGTACCAAAGCATAACTCAACGAAGCACGGCTAACGATCAAGGTCAATATTCTTTATTAGAACAAAAGTTTACTCCCTATACTTTATCCGATAAATCAGATATGGTTGCAGGAGCTTTTGGTACTAGGAAAGGAATAAACGACTGGAGCAGTGATAATATATTTGAGTCATTACATAACGCTCAAAATGAAGTAGCCAAATATGTTTCTACAACAGAATATTTTGGTGAGGGAGGCTCAAAGTTAAATAAATTATTCTATCAATTAGAACAAGAACAACTTGGACCTAACGGAGCTAAAGAGTGGACTCAAGATGATATCGATCAATTTGCATACTATGTAAAGGCTATTATAGACAGTACACATGGTAACTTTAATCGTATTAAAGATCCAAGATGGGCAGCGGTTAATCGGTTTTTAACTAGTTGGTCTATCTTTGCTGGTCTTTCTTTATCTACTTTGTCTTCTATTCCTGAAACCGCTATGATTTATTTTAATGTAAAAGATGATGTTGAATGGCAACAAGCCACTAGTAGACTGATGGAACAGATGACTAATAGCTGGGCAAAAGCAACTACTGATGAGTATGAAAATACAAAGAAGTATACTAAGCAATCAGGTATTGGTGAAGATATGAATACCGTTGTTGATCGTTTTGCTACTGGAGAAAGAGACGTTGCCTTTTTAAAAGTACATGAAACATTTTTTAGATTAATAGGTATAAAACAGTTTACTCAATTTCAAAGAAGAATGAATGCTGGATTTGCTGTTGACTTTATTAAATCAGGTTTAAAGAATTTAGAGACTGCACCACAAGCAAATGGTTTCTTTAAATTTAGTGAAATGAATGAGCTAGAACTAAGAACATATAATCAATTAGCAGACCTTGGTATAGACGTTGATTTCCTTTATCAACAGTATATAGAGATTGATTCAGTCTTAAGAGACCCTTTATTTAATATAGTAGATAACGCAATGGTTATGGATGAAGGTATTAGAGAGCTTAGTATGAGAGAGCAAGCAGCTATTAGTCTAATAGAAAAAAGACATAAAGATGCTAATGCAGCAGAGTTAAGAGATAGGGTTGATACACTCCTCAGAGATATAAATGAACAAATGCAAACAGGCATTTATCGTTTTGTTAATGAAAGAATTCAAAACCCTCAAGCAGCTAACAGACCTTTATTCTTTCAAGACCCTCATTATCAGTTGTTAACTCAGTTTAACGGATTTATAAGTACATTTACCGCTAATGTTGTTCCTAAGCTTTGGAATAACCAACTAAGAAAAGGAACTGCTAAAGTTAAATACGACACATTCACATTAGTCTTATTAATGATAGCAATGGGCGGTGCTTCTCAATACTTAAAAGACTTACTTAAGTTTGGAAAGCCAAGTCCTTATCTAGATAATGTAGGATACGCTCAAAGAGCATTGTATTCATCAGGTGTTATAGGTCAATTCGAAAGGGTTATTGATGTCGCTAGTCCACTATATGCAGAGCGTTCTGATAATGGAGCAGAGTGGTTGTTCAATACTATACTTGGAGAAGCTGGACCTTCACTTAGAAATGTAGGTAATATAGCTTCAGGTGCAGGCAGTTTAATCACAGGCGATACCGAACAAGGTCTCGGTGATGTATTACGATCAACACCTATTCTAGCACCTATTACTTCATTTAGAAAAGGAGCAGTTGAAGCAGCACATCTTAGAAATCCAATCAGAGATGTATCAATGCCAACAAAAAGAGATATCATAGATATGATATTACCAAATTAAATTAACTACGAGTAGTCTTCCTAAGAGGCTACTCTCCCTAGGAGATTAAACATGACTAAATATTTTGCATCAATAGCAAACGCAAAGGCTAAGAGAAGAAAATCAAATGAGACAGATATAGCAGCGGAAGAGATTAATACCGTTGTTGAACAACCTACAATCGCTCAAACTGCAACTGAAAAAATGAGAGGTGAGATACCTACTGTTATTGACACTACGGATGAGATAAGTACTGGATTATCAGATGATCCTCAACAACTCCCTCCTCGTTATAAGCGAGATGAAATGGAGGTTATTGAAGAGGATATTTCGCAGTTAGAAGGTGAAGACTATGCCAATCCAGAAGAGGCATTGGCTAGAAAAGTAGCAGAAGTAGGTACAGTAGACCCAAAAACTGGTGTTGTTTCTAATGAAATTGAGCCAGCTAGAATTAAGGTTGGCGAAGAGTTAGCTGATCAAAAGGCAAGAGACGAAGGATATACTAAAAATACTCTTGATTTTCAAACACCAAGACAAGCTAGAGAAAAATTAAAACTAGGTAAGGTGTCTAGGTCAGGGCTCACCGCATTAACAGATGCGGCTTCAGAAATAGATGATAACTTAGCAGTTACTTTTGGTCCTACTTTAAAAGCAACTGATGATATCTCTGTAAGGATGAAAAACTTTATGGTAACATCAGGTCTTATCGATCAGAATGGTAGACCTTCGGTTGCCTTTGCTAATGCGGCAGCTATAACTCTAGAAGAGACCATTCAAGACGATATTAATAAAAGAAATCAAGAAGAACGAGGTAGGTATAATGATACTGTATCTGGTGGAGCTGGTTTTGACACTGACTTGTTTAATCAAACAGAAAAAGATCGTAAGATTACAGGCAATAAAATAAACCCTGACTTTATAAGAGGTAATGTTGCTCGAGGAGTCTTTGACAAATTAATTGATGCTCCTGGAGCAGTAGAGAATACTGATATAATAGTAGGGAGAGGGGGCGGAAGTCAAACACTTGATGCAGAACTATTAGATGCCTTTGATACTTTAATACTACAAGCATACCTTGACTCAGGTTATTTTACAGTATACAAAAGAAAAGACCCTAAGACAGGAAAGATATTAGAAGAGAGGTATGTAATATCAGACAAAGGAGATGCATACTATAATTCTACTAGAAGCATTTTAAAAGAATTACAAAAAGATAAAAGAATCAATGTGTCATCAACACCTAGTATAGCTGGTGGTCAGTCACTCCCTGGGTTTGAAAGAAAGAGGAGAGATGCAGGAGCTTATTCACTTAAGTCTATGATGGATGATAATTTAAGAATAGAGAATGAAACTAAACAACATCTTGGTTCAATTTCTTATACCATCGCAAAAGATAGATTCAATTTCGCTAAGACCGTTGTATTCAATCTTATAAATGTTAATCAAGATGGGAGTTATGTAGAATCACTGGTCGATATGAGTGACGAAGGTTTCTTTTCTACAAGTGAATGGGCTACTAGTGTTGGTCTTGACGAAGGTAAATGGCGTAAGTCTCAGGCAAGAGCATACAACTATCAGCTATCTATTAACGGAAATGATAAATCAACAGAAGCAGAAGCTGAAAGAGTAGCTAAGGCAAATGCCCAGGCAGATCGAGTTATGCGAGCACAAGCTAAAGAGATCTATCAAACTATTTTAGACGGTCAAGCTCAATTAGATAAAACTTTTTATAATAAAATATTTCATGCCACTGCAGTAGGAAGATACTTTGTAAGAAATACTGTATTAAATCCGTTAGATAGTAAAGTAGTTCGTAATATCGTAGGCAGTACTAAAGCAAATATGATTGATGTTAAACAAGGATTTAACACAAATCAAATGGAAGACTTTATGTATATCATAGGTAAAAACTTAATGAAGGGTGGTCTTAACAATGATACAACCCCAGCAAAAGGTAAAACAGAAGGTGCAGACACAGAAGATATGGGTTGGAACGCAATAATAAACGATTCCAAAAGAATATTTAAAGCTAATCCAACTACAAGTAATACCTACAATAGATGGTTAAGAGTTGGTCGTCAATTACGTAATATAAAGCCTGACACAACACTTGAACAGCTTAATATAATGTTAGGTGATATGGGAGCTAAAGAGTTAGGTAGCTTTCAAAAGCCTGATGAATGGGGTTATAAATTTCAATCATTTATTGATTTTGCTAATTGGCACGATGCAAGAGAAGCCTATAAAAGAGGTAGCACTAATACAAGCTTTAGATCGTATGCACAAACTCAACATGATGGTAAACAAAGTGGTATTGCAATACAGGCTAGACAGAATGGTGATAGAGACTTACTAGAATTAGTCGGTATAATATATGATCAAGAGGAAAATGTATTACCTCAAGGGGATATTAGAGATAACTTTATGAAAAACTTAGGGGAGTCTATTGGAGTCGTATTTAAAGGTAACGAAGATAAGCAAGCTATGTGGAGAGAAATTTTTATTAACTTTCAAGAAGAAGGATTAACTTCTGTAGCTAAAGATTTATCTAAAGTACCTCTGATGGAAACTTCTTACGGCAAGGCTGCTATGTTTAATCAAGAAACAGTAGTAAATTTTATCAACAACCCAAAGTACATGGATATAATAGCTAGACATCATAAAGCAACTGAAAATGTAGGCGATACTTATGCTCGACCTGAGCTAATAAACGATATGAATCATCTAATCGAAGTTAATTTAGGTATAACTTTAAATTTTACTCACCAAAAAATATTAGCTAGGCTAGGTACGTTATGGTCTATGTTAGAGGGTGTTGTACCTGCATACGAAGGTCCGCTTGGTACTACTCAATTTTTAGGTGGCAGAGAAAATACTGATACTGGTAAAACAGTTACTGTACAAACTCAATATGGTGAAATTAAAAGACCAATTAAGCGAGCTACGCCAAGAGGAGATAAGAGGTCTCAAAGAAAGCTAAGGTTTAATCAGGATGAAAATCAATTTGAAATGCCTGAGATGTCACCTTACGGACAAGAGATAGCTAATCAAATAGCAGTGTTACCTATTCAACAAGTAGATGCAGCTATCATGGCAAGAACTATTAATAGAGTTAATAAAGGTCGCTCAATACCTAAATTCCTTATTCCAATTCATGATGCCATTATCACAGACGTTGATAGTGTAAGAGATTATCATGGTGTTATTAATAACGAGTTTGAAGCAACAAACGGAGATTATAAAGTTGCAAGAGCTTTAAGAACAGGTTTTTCTAAAGCGTATAGTGATATGAGAAAACAAATAGATCCAGAAGGAACATACACAGTCAGTAGTGAAGATCCTATTGGTCCGATTAACCCTCAGAGAGCCTTACATAGTTTTATACTTAATGAATTTAATAAAGAAAAAACAAAAGACGACCTTAAAGGGAAGCCTCTAAATGATAGAGTAGTCTTAAGAAAAGGTAAAACTCGTGCTGCTTTTTTAAAGGAAGTAAGTAAGTTAGGGTGGAAGGTAGAAGGTGGTACTGTAAAAGGCTATCAGTTGCTTGCTATGATTAGAGAAACTCAAACGTATTTAAATATATTTGGATTAATGCAAACTTGGGAAAAACAATCTATTAGAAATGAAGAAAGACTTCTTAAAGATAGAGACACAGGATCAGATTTAATTAATAAAAATAAAATTTATGAATACAATTAAAAGGAATATTTAATATGAAAAGAAATTATAATAGGCTAGCATTACAAGGCTTACAGATAGATGATATGGAGTTTGTAGAACAATTTGGATTAAACCCTGATGTTGCGTATACACCTCAAATCAATACTGAAATGTCTAACCTCATGTATCATAAAAATATAGAGCAGATGGTTAATAATGGAATGAATGAATCACAAGCTAGATCAGTAGCTGGTCGTAGAAGAAAACAAGTTAATGAAGATATTAAAAAACTTTTAGCGTAAAACAAACGTACCCCACAGGGAATCCTTATGGAAACCTTGTGGGGTATTTTTATTTTTAACAGAAGAAATAGTCTGAATTGACTACTTCTTTTACTTGCAGTGAGCCTATAGTAGGCTGATCACCTTCATAGCCTCTTCCGAATGGGATTGAGTCATAGAAGTTTTCTTTATCGTATATCTTAACAAACTTATCTCGTGCATCTATCATAAGATCCTCTATCTTACTAGCATGAGTGCTAAATGAGTCATGTACTGCACCGAACTCACCATCCCAGTTAGCCACTACAAGAGCCATATGAGCTGCATCAGAGCTATGAACAAAGTTAGGACTGATACCACACATAAAGCCTCGTCTATCTGGTATATCTGTCTTCTCTCGTATCACATGCTTAAACCTTAGCTCACCGTCTGGTGTATTAAATCCATAGCAATCTACCTTAGCAGGTCTAGTACGATAACATTCGTATATCACTGGAAAGCCTGACTCGGATTCCCATTGTATACCACGACCTCTATCAGTGCCATAAGTATCTAGCCAGTTAGTGATTTCTTTATCAGCTAACCTCTGTAAGTATCTCATAGTGTCTAGTGGTCCTGGACATACCTCTTGTATGGCTCTGATCACTTGACTACTCAGCTCATCACAATCCCATGTGTTGATATTGTAATCTTTAGTGTAGCCAAACTGATAGCAGTCACTATACATAGACTCTGACATCTTTTTCTGACCACAACTGTAAGCCCTAGTCATAGCCCCTCGTTTAGCTATGCCCTTCCTGATATGCTTCATAGGCATTTGCCTCTCTTCAAACCACTCAGGCATTCTCTCACATAGTCTCTTAGCCACCTGTACATAGAAATCATTCTGAATATCTACTGGTACAAGACCTACTAACC
>Ga0208303_1000746_pt1 | contig 13344 bp, 10 predicted proteins | sample CB_VirMetaG_2_FD_184537 | JGI IMG/M metagenome (GOLD analysis project Ga0208303, IMG submission 184537) | Freshwater to marine saline gradient viral communities from Chesapeake Bay - CB_1504_2 Viral MetaG (SPAdes) (version 4) | ecosystem: Environmental > Aquatic > Marine > Coastal | place: USA... | reverse complement strand
CGTTGGCAGGTGGTTACGGTTATGCAGGTGCTAATCCAACTACTAACGCAATGTATGCTCCGTCTACAGCGGGGTCAGTTTATAACCAAACTAATCCATTTTTTGGTGGGTTAGGTGGCTTTAGCTTTTACGGATAATGGCTTTACCATTTATAGGTCCCGCATCTCTTAATCCACAACAAGGTGGTGGAGGAGGAATAACTACTATTAAAATGAATCCTGCACAAGTCAGGTTTCCTACTTCGCGTAGACCTGCTCCGCAAAGACGACCGTTAGAACCAACTAATGTAGAAAAGTTTGCTCCGTTAGCACCTTTATTAATGGAGGGAATATTTAGTGCGTTTAAAAAAGAACCTGAAAGATTAACCAACGAACAATATTTACAAAGTATTGGAGCTGATCCACAAGACCCAAGTAAGTTAGAACAAACACAATTAGACGCTTATAACCTTTACGGACCACGAGCAGAACCTAATACGTTCGGGATGGATGAAATAGCTAATATCGTAGCCGCAGGGCTTTCTGGTAGAGGATCGAAAGATTACGCTAATACTTATCTTAATTTAAGAAAAGCTAAAAGTGCATCTGATGCTAGAACTGATGCTGCACGGTCATCGTATATATCAACGCAAATGACACCTAGAAATCAAAGTGTATTATTAATGGATAAAGATGCTGCTGCTGTAGGTAACGCTGCTGATATGTATTATATGGGTCAGTTTGATCCTCAAGGTAGTTTTCAATATTTTAATGAGGAAACTCGTCAGTTTGAAGATGTTGCTGATTCAGGTAAAAATTTAGTTCAAGCTAAATCATTTTTAGAAGGAGGTGACTCTAATCCGTTTAGAGATAAAGCTAAAAGTAAAGCTTATGATGAATACGCTGCTTTAGACGGAACGTTACAAGCTCAACAATCGTCTCTTATAGGAGTAACTGTAGCTCTTAATGAAACAGTTGATGCTCTTGATGTCGCTATTGAACAACCTGAATATAACCCTGTTTCTTTTTTATCATCCTTAACTAATATAGCTAATAGTGGTCTTGCTAATTTTGATCAAGCAGCATCAATGTTGGGAGGAGGAAATTCGAATAATTATTTTGCAGACTCAGCTGATGCTGATGCAGGTATCGGTGGAAGTGATGGAAGAGAAGGCACAGGTGATAATGCTAAAAGATTGTACAATGCTTTAAAATCAGGTAACGAAGAACAAATAGCCGCGGCTATGAAACAGTTTGAAAACGCTAATGCTGATTATTTAGAAACTTTAGGTATAAGAAATCTTTTTGAAGAAATTGGTTATCAAAATGTAAGAGCACAAGCTAATTTATTATCTTTAGCTTATCAAGCGGCAGCAGCAAATGGTCAGACAGGACGAACTTTATCAGATAAAGATTTAGCTTTTCATTTACAAATGGTGGGTTATGGTGCAACTCAAGACCCGCAAATATTAAGAGATAACTTGATAGCTTTCGGAGATCAATTAATTCAAAGAGCTGACGAACAAGCTGAAACAAGTTATGGTCGTTTAATTGAGAGTGAAGTTCCTGAGTATTTACAAGAAGCACAATTCCAAAGATTTATAAACCGTTGGTACACTCCTGAATTAGATGCTGATGGACAAAGAATATATAACAATCCTAAAAATTTTACTTATCGAGATTTTTATACAAGAAACCAAGGTATAGAATCTATTGAAAAATTTAAAGGTTACGAAAGACGTAAATCTAAAAAAGAACAAATAGACGAACAAAGAAGAAAAGATAAAACCTTCGAAAATATTGATTTAAGTATTACTACTCCAATTATCTGATGGCAACAGTAGAACCAACCTTAGATGAACTTTTAGCTAGAGGAGTAGATTCAGTAAGTCAAACTCCGTTAGACGCTAATCCTAATAGAACCTATGGGGATATTCTTAGTCCTGATGAATTAAAAGTAGCTGCAATAAAAGGTATTCCGTATATACGTGATCGTTTTATTGAGGCTGAAGGGGCTGACGTTATTAATAAACAAATTACTGATTTCGATGAATTTGTAAAACCTAAATTACAAACTTATAATCGAGCTCCTTTTGAATATGAAGACAATGATTATTTTTCTGGGTATGCTAGACAACTAGAAGATTATAATCAAAATATAGATAAATTACGCGAACGAAGACAAATGATGTACGTGAGAGGTAATTATCCCGAAAGCGTACAAGAACCACGACCACCTTTTAAACCTTTTGGTTACGATGCATCTAAAGAAATATCTGATCGTGGTTTTAATCCATTTAATGAATTAGATTTCCCTGGAATTAGAAACTTTAGAAATCAATTAGCAAGAGGAGCACCACCAAACGTTATATTTTCTGATCTAAATTATGCTAAAGAAAATATGGATGGAGGAAGATTTGCTGAAAGTCTTCCTGGAAAATTTATACCAGTTGATCCTTCTAATCCTTCACTTGGTTCTATGTATATAGAAGAAGGTAAAGAACCACAAATATTTGATTCACCGACTGTAAGACCGTTAGACGTTTTAGAATTTGTTCAACAAGAAGGTCCTACTATAGCTACTGAAGTAGCTTTTGGTTTAAAAGGTTTAAATCATTTTGATGCTTTTTTACGTAAAAGTGATATTAAATTTTTAAAAGATAATCCTATAACTAGAAAATTTTTTGATAGTGTTTCTAGTAATGTCTTTTTAGCAGGAGGAGCAGCAGGTGCTCGACTAGTACAGCGTTTAATTGGAGCTGCTAATGGTGCTCATAACCGTTCATTGCCTGACATAGTGGACGAAACAGGTTGGACGTTTTTATTAGCTTACGGGGGTAATCAAACAATCGATTTATTTTTAAATGGTTTGCCAAAACTTGTTCGTGCTATTAGAGGTACCGATTTAGCAGCAGAAGATGTGGCTGCGATAAAAGCCGCGATAGAACGTAAACGAGCAAGTAAACGCGGTGAAAAAATAAAAAGTGTTGGACGTGATAAAAAACTTGATGAAGAAGTTAGTTTATTAGACATTGACGAAGCTATTGAAGGATTAACTAATGATATAGGAGAACAATTAACTTATAATCCTACATTAGCTAGTGCTTCTAAAGAAGCTGTTATTGCTGATATAGAAGCCATGTTGATTCAAGGTACAAACAACCCTGCGTATAAAAATTTTTACGATGACGCGATGGAGGGTAATGAAGAAGTTATAGAAAAGTTATTTAGTAAACTTTTTGATAAATTAGACCCTAACGTTACAGGTCAAACAATTAGTGGAGAGTTATTAAATTTAATGGGTAGAAAGAAAAAAGAATTTATTAATAACTCAGAACAAAGTATACAAAACCTTATTTTACAAGTTGATAATATTAAAACAGCAGGAAAAGATACGCCTATTTTTGAAAAAGTATTAGATGAAAAAGCGGCTACTGATCTTTATCCCAGATTAACAAATCGTATAAACGAAATAAGTAGAACTTATAAAGACGATATAAACACTGTAGTTGATGATGCTTTAATTAACTCAGGGATAGCCGATCTTACGTTTACTTCAAGACCTATTAGAAAACAAATATTGAATTTTAAAACAGTAGCTGAAGGTAAAACAGGTAGTTTAGCTAGTCCTGGAAAAGGTCAAATAAGAAAATTATTTAAAGAAACTTTTAGTGATGAAGGATTAGAAAGACTTACAAAATACAGTGAGGGTGATTTAACTTTACCTGAAATTAACCAATTAAGAATTGATATTAATAGTATACGGTCAGGTATTGACCCTAGTAAAAGTCCAGGAGATTTGAAAGCATTTAATTTAACTAAAGATTTACAAGATTCTATAGAAAATCAAATGTATAAAACAATCCGTTCTAACTTACCTAAAAAAGAAGCACAAGATTTAGTTGATTTATTTGATGCACAACGTATGGTATACGACACTGCTAATAAACAAGTTATAAAAGACATGGCTAAACAAGAGCCTGAGGGAGTTATTAATTATTTATTAAGCACAGGCAGTAAAAACAAACCATTAGTTAATACAAAAGCTAATGATTTTATGAACTTTTTAAAAGAAACAGGAAGTGTTCCAGAAATAAGAGGAATACAAAATGGTTTAATTAATCATATTCGCAAGAATTTTTTAGATCCCTCAAGTGGGCAACCGAATGTATTAGCTAAAAACTATAAAGACTTTATTGAACAAAACCAAGCAACTTTAGAAGCGGTATTTGGTAAAGAACTTTTTGAAAAAGGTTTCCCTAAAACAGGTAAAGCTTTCAACGAAAATATTATTGAACCTATAGAAAAACTAAATAGAAAATATAATTTATTAGAACAAAAATATGGTGACGCGAACCCATTTAATATTGTAAGTAGAATTTTAGATTCAAGCCCTACAGCAAAAATGTCTGGTGAGTTAATTGATGATTTAGATTTTTTAGATGATTTATTATCAATGGCAACCCCTGCAGAAAGGGAGATTTTAGAATCACAAATTAAAGATGCATCTAAAAAATATTTATTTACTAGAATGCAAACAGATGGTTTATTTGATTTACGTAAAGTCAATCAGTTGTTTAATGAAGGTTTTGCTCCCGCAGGTTATGTCGGAGATGATTTAAGTTTTAAAGGTGTTTATCGAAGATTATTAGGAGATGAAACAGATTCATTCTTTAAAAATTTAACCGTGTTACGTGATGTAGCTATGAGAGAATATGGTGATTTAACTACAGATTCTGCTGCAAGAGCTGCGGCTAAAGAAGGAATAGTGGATACAGGAACTGAATATATAAGAAGATTTTTTATCCCACCGTTAACACAGTTTGGTAGACGAGCGACCGCTTTAGATAATTTAATCGGAGATAGAAATTTAAGATTTATGGGTAAAGTTTTACAAGATGAAAATTTATTCGAAGCCTATGTACAAGTTATAACAGGAAGAAAAAATTTGAATAATTTTATTAGACTATTGAATAGTTATGAAAGTACTTATTTAAACGATATTGCAAATACTTTAGAATATTATGATACAGAAGAAAAACGAGTTAAGTCAGATAATGAGATTTCAAAAGTTCCAAACTTAAACCCATTAACGAACGAAGCTTTTTTACCGATTAGGAATTTATAATGGCAGTAAATAGATTTAACAACAATATGTTTCAATTTGAAGATTTCGATATGTCAGGAATTATGAATCCTGAACTTGTTGATATTATGGAAATGCGTAAAGAAGCGAACCTTGCTAGAGGTAACGCAACTGATCAATACGAAGCAGACGTTGCTGATTTTAAAAATATACAAGCAACTGAAGCTGAACAAGGAATAGCGTCGTTACCAACAGCACCTACATTCCCCAGTAGAGTAGAATATACCCCCGCACCAGTCACCACTCCTACTAATTTTTTCCCTAACGTAAACCAAGATTTATTAAATGATATGTTAAGAAACGGAGAAATTGGAAAAGGTTTAGATTTTGATATTCCATTAATTCCAGAAACAGAAAATTTTGGTATGCAATTTGATCCCCCAGGACAATACGATTCTCCAAATTTTAATTTAGAAGATATAGATTTCACGAATATTCCTAATATACCAACGTTTGTTGATAATCCGTATACAGAAGTATTTGATACGCCTACACCTGAACCAGATCCTTTTGCAAACCTTCCAGATTTAGGTGTTTATGATTTTGATATAAACGATTTTATTGATCCTGTTGTTACTGATCTGCCTCTTAATGACCCTAATAATCCATTTCCTAATGATGAAAGGGGAGGTGGAGACCAAGATTATCCATTTGATCCTGGTATGGGTGATGTAATCGATGTCGATATTCCTGTAACAGATACTCCTGTAACAGAAGGCGGGTTCTTCCATAATCTCATTGATTCGAATAGCCCCTTACGTGACTATCCTTTTGTTGATCCTGAAACAGGTGGTGATTTAGTTTTAGTAATAGGAACACCAGATAATCCTGGACCAGGAGTCGTAGTTAGAGATCCTGAAACAGGTGAATTACCTCCAGGATTTACAGATGAAGGACCCGTTTACCCTCCAGGAACAACCCCACCAACAAGATATATACCACCTCCACCACCACCTGTACGTAGACCATACGAAACAGTTATCCCTTACGAAAGACCTTTAGATAATGTTAATGCAGGATACACCAGACCGATGGATCCAAGTTTATTTGGTAGTACTCCAGGATTCGAAAACAGTCCGCTTAGACAACAACCAACAGGGATGAAAGGCGGAGGTCGAGTACCTATGGGAAATAATAATATGTTAAATAGTGGGCTATCAAGGTTGCCCTTAAATCAACAAAACGATACACTTACTCAAGTGTTCCAATCAGGCTTTAGACCACGGAGATAAAATGGCAAACGGAATAGAAGACTTAATGAATATACGAACAACAGGTGGTACACAAAACGTTCCTCCTAGACCTCCTATGCAAGGTGGTTTAGCTTCTATGGGATCAGGACAACCAACAATGCCTCCTGTAGTAGACGATCAAATGTCAATGCCTCCGATGGGTGGGCAAGAAATGCCTTCTGAACAACCACAAGAAATGTCTATTGAACAAGACGCAGCAATGTTAGCCGAAGCAACAATCGGTAGAACAGGCGGTGATCCTCAAGCAGCAGTCGCTATTTTAGATACAGCTAAAGCCATGTTGATGCAAGGTGGTCAAGAAGAACCTATGATGATGGCAGGTGGTGGTGCATTAAATCCAGGATTACAAGCCTTACAAAAAACAAACCCTGAAGTCGTTGATAAAATCTTAAAAAGAGAAATGGGTGGACCTTTATATGCTGAAGACGGTATGCCTTTAACAGATACTGAAACGATGAAACAAATGATTATGAACAGTATTAGAGAAAATCCCATGTTAAATAGTGAGGGAGCTTATAATATTACAAGTCCTATGGGAACAAATGTAAGAACAGCTGTATCTCAGTTAAGTAATGATGTTTTAGGTAGAGATGTTTCTGATAACCGTTCGGATGTTTCTAAAGATGAGTTAAGAGGAATTTACGGTAAGTCGCGTATTTTTAATATGCAGAAAAACTAATCAATCCAGTCTTTCCACTTTTCATCACCTAATACTTCTTGTGCTAGGTCGAGTTTGTTTCTAAGAGCTTTTACGATCTTTTCATCAACCGTGCCTTTAGCAACTAAATCAATATAAGTAACTTTATTTGTTTGACCTATACGATGAGCCCTATCTTCTGATTGTAAACGTTTTTCTAAATCGTAATTATTAGAATAATAAATCACGGTACTTGCTTCGGTCAGCGTAATACCATAACCACCTGTTTGTACATTACTAATTAAATAGGTAAGTGGTGAATCAGGATCTTGAAATGATTTAATTATTTGTTGTCTATCTTCATCTAACGTTTCACCGTAGTAGGTTGCTACTGCTTCTGTACCAACTGTATCTTGTAATGTTTTTAAGATACGTTTGATATCGTATTGATAATTAGCCCATATAATAACTTTACCTTGAGTTTCTGCTAATACATCTAATAAACTATCTAAACGATTGCTTTTAATTTCTACTTCATCACCTTGATCGTGTTTAACGAAACCACAAACAACTTGGTGTAGTCTAAGAATCTGAGTTAGAACAGAAGTAACACTTACTAATTCACTAGATTCTAATTGTGCGATAGCATAATCTTTTAATTGTTTATAAACTTTCTTTTGTTCAGGTGTTAGTTCAACTTCTCTGCGTTGATATACTTTATCAGGTAAGTCTAAACATTCTTTCTTTAGCACTCTATAAGAGAACTCATTTACATTTTCTGTAAGTTCTTCTAAGTTTTGATAACCGACAACCTGTCTAAAAGTTCGTTGTCCCATACTTCTATTAATAACTTTCGCATATCTGTTTTGAAATGAATAGAACGATGAGTAGCCTAGTAGCTGTGTAGATAAAAATGCACTTTGGCTATATAAATCTAACGGTGATTGAGTTACGGGAAAGCCTGTAAGGATTCTACGATATTTTGTATTAAGAGCTAACTTTAATAAATTCTTAGTTCGTTGTGCTTTAGGGTTCTTAATAGTCGTAGATTCATCGACCGCGATCAGTGCGTTGTGAGCGAGTATAAACTTCTCAACAAAAGCTACACCTTTCTTCGTACTAAAAGCTTCTACATTAATAATTAATATTTTAAGTTCAGGTGAAACTTCGAACAACTTCATTAGTTCTGCTTTTTGTTTTACCGTAGGTGCGGGATTCCATACACCAACTTCTCGTTCTACGTGATCAGGCATATGAGCAGGTATTTCTTTTCCAGACCAGTTCCGATAGACCCCTTTGGGTGCTACGATGATAGCCGCGTTTATCCCACCTTTATCATATAAAAGTGCGATATTATCTATAAGTACTTTAGATTTACCTGTACCCATTTCCATAAAATAAGCATATTCACGCTTATTCCATGATCTTTTTAATGCCTCAAGCTGATGCTCATAAGGCTTGGTTTTAAACTTATACTGCATATTCTTTCTAATTTCTAGTTCCCATTATATATTACAATTTACTTATAAAAAGCCCCAAACTAAAAAGTTTTCTCATGCCCTCTAATAGAATTAATAGTTTCTAATAGATTGAATCGTACAATCTAATAGACTGTAACACTCTTAAACACTGGCTTTGTTTAAAAATCTATTAGATTATTACCGATATTAGTAGTTTTCGAAAAGTTTTTCCTATAAACTTTTTTATTCTTAAAACTACTATATAACTAATAGCTTTACTTTGTCGGTATTGCTAGATATTATTTAAGTTCTAGAAATAAGAAAGGAGAAAAAAGTGACAGTATATGTCGTACAGGAGATTCCAGGACGTAACATTGCCTCGGCTAGAAGCTATGGTGATTTTCAAGTTCTGTTACCTTCTAATACACAAATTATGTTAAGTGCTGCTCCCTCTGTTCGTAGGATGAAAAAACTCTTACAGGACTTCAAAGAAGGAGATTACTTATTATTAATAGGCGATCCTGCCGCCATTGGCGTAGCGTGTTCTATCGCTGCATTTTATAACCGAGGTAGATATAGTATATTAAAGTGGGATCGACAGGAAAGTTTATATTATCCTGTTGATATCGATCTACACCAGAAAGGAGAAATAGATGAATAAACCAACTTTTGAGGACTTAGTCGGTACGGAATCCGTTGAAGAATGGACGAATGACGTATCTGATGGAGAACTTAATATTGTTTCTAACTTAGCCAAGAAACAACTTCAACTAGCTAGGCAAGTAGCCACGTTAGAAGAAGATCTCAAAGCTAGGAAAGAAGAACTTCGTTTAACTTCGGAGCAAGAACTACCTGATGCGATGCAAGCAGCAGGTCTTAATCAAATAGTACTTAGTACAGGAGAGAAAATCTCTATTAATGAGTTCTATAACGCTCATATATCGAAGGCAAACCAAGAAGTAGCATATCAGTGGTTAGTAGAAAACGGTCACGAAGGACTTATAAAGAACGAGGTTCTTTTAAAGTTCGGACGTGAGGAAAGCACAGTCGTAGACGAAACTGTTTCGGCTCTGCAATCTAGAGGTCTATCACCAGAAGTGCGACAGAGTGTTCATCCGAGTACATTAAAAGCTTTTGTAAAAGAGCAGTTTACTTCGGGTAACGATATACCAACCGAACCATTTGGTATCTATATAGGTACTAAAGCAACCATTAAAAAGGATTAATTATGACAGATAAAAAAGATATAGCTGAAACATCTAATACCGCTATCAGCACTTTTGACGATACTTTATTGTCAGGCGGTACAGGACTAGAAGAAACAACTACAGAGGATTTTGCAATCCCCTTTATAAGAGTTCTTCAACCCATGTCACCACAACTACAAAAACAACACGGTAGTTATGTACAAGGTGCGAGTGCAGGTGATCTGTACAACACCGTTACAGGTGAAGCCCACGACGGAGAAAAAGGAATATTAATTGTTCCGTGTGCTTATAATAAAAAGTACATTGAATGGATTCCTAGAGAGAAAGGTGGTGGTTTAGTAAACGCTAACCATGACATTTCTATCTTATCTAAATGTACTAAAGATCCTGAAACTAGACGGTCTTATACGCCAGACGGTAACGAGATTGTAGAAACTGCACAGTTTTTCGTTTTAGTATTAGAAGGCGGTGCTCCACAACAAGCGGTAGTAACGTTTACTTCTACACAATTAGGTGTAGCTAGAAAATGGTTAACGATGTTAAGAATGGCTAGAGTAGAAAATAGCAAAGGTGAGTCTGTAGAAGCACCAATGTTTGCTTATACTTATAGACTTACTACAACTACTCAATCTAACGATAAAGGTAGTTGGAACGGATATTCTGTTAACCAAGAAGGTGCTACAGAAATGCCTATTGCAATGATGGCTAAAGACTTTATGTCTGCGGCTAGAGCAGGAGACGTTCAAGTTAAAGAGGAACATCAAAGAGATGACGTAAAAGATACTACGTTTGACGACGCAATCTAACAAGGAGGGGTTTTATGTCGTTAGCAGAGAAATTTGCTACACGCTATGCTGGATTGCGGAAAGCTTACGGTACATTTACCGCAAGTGATGAAACTCGAGAGGATGGCAAGGCAAGTGGTAAAAACATCACCATATCTAAGGAGTTATCTGATAAAGATCTTCTGAAGCTATGGGATGACCACTTGTCAGGTCGTCAAAGCGTAGGGATTGTAGCGATAGATGAAAACAATAGCTGTGTATGGGGAGCGATCGATGTTGATGAGTATCAACTAGATTTAAAAGACCTCTCTAAGAAACTAGCTAAACAAGAATTACCTCTAATACTTTGTCGAAGTAAAAGCGGAGGAGCACATATTTATATCTTCCTACAAGAACCTGTTGCGGCTTCGATGCTACAACGAAAGCTTAGACAATTAGCCGCGGCAATCGGCTACGGTCAAGCAGAGATATTTCCTAAACAAACACAACTGTTATTAGAACGTGGTGATAGAGGTAGCACGTTAAATATGCCTTACTTCGGAGGAGAGAACTCAACACGTTATGCTTACGGTAGAGACGGTGGAGCGTTAACTCCAGAAGAGTTCCTTAACTTCGCATCTGAATTATCCTTAACTGCAAACCAGTTAGAAAAATTAGAAGCTAGTCCATTAAACGAAGCTATTGATTGGCTAGATCAATCACCTCCATGTATACAACATTTAATCGTACAGGGGTTTCCTAAAGGTACACGTAATTCAGGATTGTTTAACGTAGGTGTATTCCTTAGAAAGAAATTTCCTGATGATTGGGAAAAAAGATTAGAGGATGTAAATATAAAATATATGCAACCACCGTTAGGAGCACAAGAAGTGTTGACCGTGGGTAAGCAAGTACAACGTAAAGATTATTTTTATAAATGTAATGATCAGCCAATAGCTAGTCATTGTAATAGTCCTCTATGTCGAACACGTAAATATGGGATTGGTGCTAATGGCGGTACACCGTTATTTAGTAATTTAACTAAACAAGATAGTGAACCACCGATTTGGTTCCTGGATGTAGAAGGCGGCAGGTTAGAATTAGAGACAGATGACTTACTAAATCAAAACAGATTTCAAAGAAAGTGTATGGATGCTCTAAATAAGATACCTCAGAAGGTTAAGGAAAACGTCTGGAGACAGATCATCCAGCAGCTCCTAGACGCGTTAACCGTGGTCGAAGTTCCTAAAGAAAGTTCCACAGAAGGGCACTTTTTAGAACTATTAGAGAATTTTTGTACAGAACGACCTGCGAGAGAACGTGATGAGCTTTTATTACATAAACCATGGACGGATAATGGTAAAACCTATTTTCGACTTGGTGATTTAATGGAATATTTACATCGACATAACTTTAAAGACTATCAAAGAAATAATTTAACATCTAAACTAAAACAACTACATGGAGAACCACACTTCTTTAACATAAAAGGACGAGGAGTAAACGTTTGGTATATAGAAGAATTTAAAGCTCAAGACGAACCACATGATTTACCAGAATTTAACGATAACTTATTATGATTAAACATATCAAACATATATTTGCAGAGTTTGAGCACGGAATAGATAAGTGGGACGATCCTCGTGAACGTATGTTCGAAGGCACGATGGTTAAAGGTCGACCGACTCGTGGGTTTGGTGATTCAACTTTTAATTATGCAGGTAAGTTATATGAACCTGAACCATGGACTCATAAAATGCAATTAATTAAGGTTGCGGCAGAAGATGTAGCTTCCAGAGTTTTCGATAAAGAAATCAAATTTACTTTTTGTTTATGTGGTTTTTATCCTGATGATAAAGGTATACCACACCACAGTGATACTGTACCGACTCTTGATGACGTGGTTGTTTCTTTAAGTTTTGGTGCACCTAGAGTTTTCGCTTGGAGAACTTATCAAAATAATATAAAACGACATACTAATACCAGTGATGTAGATTTTAAAGAGAATTTTATAAAAGATGAGAAGTTATATCTTTTAGAGCATGGTGATGTAATTATGTTCGATGGATATTCACAGATGAAAGCTACTCATGCTGTTCCTGATTTAGTAGGAGCAGAAGAAAGAGTTAATTTAACATTTAGAAGTGGTTTATGACCTTACCTAGCCATACGCAGGTGATCCTTGGACCTCCAGGAACAGGGAAAACTAGTACACTCCTTGGCTTAATCGAAGACGAACTAGAAAGCGGTACTGAACCTGAACGTATTGGGTTCTTCACGTTTACCAAAAAAGCAGTAAACGAAGGTAAAGAAAGAGCTATGCATCGTTTTAGTATTACTAATAAACAACTACCATTTTTCCGTACTCTACATTCATTAGCTTTTAGACAACTAGGACTTACTAGGGAAAGCGTAGTAAGTAACTCAGATATATATGATCTAAACGAAAAACTTAATTTAAAACTTACAGGTAGGACAACTTCTGATGACGGTCATTTATTTGGTATGACCCATGATGATCGCCTAGCGTTTATAGAAAACCTAGCTAGGATGAGAGACATACCATTAAAAGAACAATGGCACGAGGTTGAAGACGCTGTAGGGTGGTTCGAGTTAGAACGTTTTGCTCGAGGATTGAAGTTATTTAAAGAAGATCGATTGCTTGTTGATTATACAGATATGTTACAAAACTTTTTAGTTGATGGTGATGTACCTGTATTAGATGTTATGTTCGTAGATGAAGCACAAGACCTTTCTCCTTTGCAGTGGGCGGTGGTTCGTAAGTTAGCAGAAAAAGCCAAAAAGATTTATGTAGCAGGTGATGATGACCAAGCGATCTATCGTTGGGCGGGAGCAGATGTTGAATATTTGATAAAAAATTCTACAGACGCTATGGTA
>Ga0208303_1000745_pt1 | contig 13353 bp, 6 predicted proteins | sample CB_VirMetaG_2_FD_184537 | JGI IMG/M metagenome (GOLD analysis project Ga0208303, IMG submission 184537) | Freshwater to marine saline gradient viral communities from Chesapeake Bay - CB_1504_2 Viral MetaG (SPAdes) (version 4) | ecosystem: Environmental > Aquatic > Marine > Coastal | place: USA... | reverse complement strand
TTGGTTCTGCTTGTAAACTATCTTGGCGACTAGCTGTTGTCTCTGCCGATGATCCTGGTGGAGATGTTATGCAGTTAGTTTTGCCAGCTAGTTCTTGCTTTGGTAAAGAAGAGGAAGGTAAGTGGCCATTTAAAGCCTATATTCAAATGTTAGTAAAAAATAATGTAAGTGCATCTAAGCTAGTAACAAAAATGCAGTTTGAAAGTAACTCTAAATATAACAGAGTTTTATTTTCTCCCGTTGCAGGAGTAGAGGAACAGCACAAAGAGACACTTATAAAACAAGCTTGTAGTCAAGCAGCGGTGTCTGCAATAAAATTAACTGTATATCAATCAAATAATACAGAGCAACAGCCAGTTAAGTTTGAAGTGTTTGACGATACTAATAAAGACATAACAGCCGAAGACGATAGCGTTGCAGATATAGTAAAAAAGTGGAAAAAAGAGGGGAATAAATAATGACTAAATTCTACAGTGATCAGTTTATTTTGGGGTTGCATCATGCTAACCCTCAAAAAACGGGAGTTAAACTAGCAAAAATTTGTGTTAAAGCAGGTTTACCGGCTAAGTATGTAGCAGATGTGTTTGATGTATCTAGAATGACTATTCACTCTTGGTTTAGAGGAGGTTCAGCTAGAGATAAAAACAATATAAAAATTAAAAACTTCATTGCCTTTATTGAGAAAGGATTAAAAAATGGAGACCTACCTGCAGGCACGATAAAGCAAGCTAGAATATATTTAGCTACAATAAAACCTAACTTAATCAGGGTGTGATATGAAAGATTTTTACGCCCTAGCGCTTCCCGATAGCGGGGTTTACTGCGTTACGGACATAGATCCGATTACTAAAAGAACTAAAAATATTTTTGTTGATTCAATAGACGAACTTGTTGAAGTGGCTCAATCTAAAAAAGATACAAATATTTTTGTTGCGCTTAGTAATTTTAAAGGGCATAGCCGAAAGGCAGAACACGCTATTAGTTTACGTTCTTTCTTTGTAGATCTTGATGTAGGACAAAAGAAAGAATACAGCAGTAAAGAAGAGGCCATAGCTTCTTTAGATAACTTTGTAGCCAGTAATGAGTTACCACCACCAGTAGTAGTTGACTCTGGTACAGGCGCTCATGCCTATTGGTTTTTTAATGAATCTGTTCCTGCAGATGAATGGAAAATATATGCTACTAAGTTTAAAGAATTTTGTTTTAATAATGGCTTAAAGATTGATCCTGTTGTTACATCGGATGTATCTAGAGTTTTACGTTGTCCGGATACCTTTAATCATAAAACTAGTATACCTAGTCCTACTAAGGTTCTTCGTTGGTCGGACTTTACTTCTGATTTTGCTGTCTGGAAAGACTTCTTAGGTGGGGTTGAAGTATCTTTAGAAGAGATAGTTAAACGTGAAAAGATAACTGATCTGGGCAGGCAAATGGCAGGTCATAATAATTATTCTTCAGAGTTCGCAAAGATTGCAACCAAGAGTTTAGACGAAGACTCTAACGAAGGTTGTTTACAGATGCGGCACATTATTAATAATCGCACTGCACTTCCAGAGCCTTTATGGTATGCCGGTTTATCTATTGCTCAACATTGTATTGACCGGGATGAAGCTATACATCTTTTGTCTCAGGACTATGAGGGTTACAACAAGGAAGCAACAGAGAATAAAGCTAATCAGACACAAGACAAGCCCCAGTCCTGCGCTACTTTTAATACTATAAATCCTGGCGTTTGTGATGGCTGTATTCACTTTAACAAGATAACTAATCCACTCTCTTTAGGTAAAACATTTATAGCTTCTCCAACTACTGATGAACCTGTACATAATGAAATTATACCTGTAGCAGGCGGTGTACCGATGGTGACTACAAAACTTCATGGATTACCTCCAGAGATTAATGGTTATAAACGTGGGGCTAATGGTGGGATCATATATAAACCCGCGCCTACATATGATGCAAACGGAGAATTGATTGAAGAGAAAGAACAAATTGTAACTACTTATGATCTATACCCAACTAAGCGAATATATAGTACTACACAGGGTGATTGTATGATGATGGTTACTGAGATGCCAAATGACAAGTCTAGAGAGTTTATGTTGCCATTTAGTAGTGTTTACGATGGTAATGAGTTAAGAAAAGTCTTATCAATGAACGGGGTTTTATTTGACCCTTTAACTAGTCAATGGAAATATATTATGAGCTACATTATTAAATGGGGACAATATTTAATTGCTAAAGGTTCCGCTGAAGTTATGAGAAATCAGATGGGTTGGACCGAAGATCACGAAGCTTTTGTAGTTGGGGGTATTGAAATAAATAGAGAGGGTAAAGAATCTAATAGTCCAACTTCACCACTATGCCGAGGTATTGCTAAACATCTAATTAAAACTGGTGAGTACGATACATGGAAACTATCAGCAAATAAATTAAATACAGAAGGACTAGAGGTCCATGCGTTTGTTATGTTAACTGGGTTTAGTTCTATACTAATGCCTTATACTTCTACATCCGGCGTTACTATGTGTTTGACCGGCGATACTGGAGCTGCTAAGACTGCATCGTTATATGCTTGCTTGAGCGTCTGGGGTAACCCTAAAGATTTATCTGTCCTCGATGCAACAGAAAACGGTATGACCGGGCGTTACTTAGCATTACATAATATTCCTTTTGGTTTAGACGAGGTTGGAAACATTCATGGCAAGACGCTATCTCAACTCATTCACAAGGTATCACAGGGTAAAGCTAAGATTAGAATGCAAGCTTCTGTTAATGCTGAACGCGAGCATGAACTTTCCGCCGCCTTGGTTGCTATATTTACCTCCAATCACTCACTGTATGACAAGTTGGCTATCTTAAAGAAAGACCCTAACGGAGAGGTAGCTCGGTTGATAGAGATCTATATGCGAAAAGCAAAGATATTAGCAGATGATCCCAGTGAGGGCCGAGCAATCTTTGACCCCTTTAGAACCAACTATGGTTGGGCCGGTCCAGAGTTTGTTAAAGAGCTAATGAAGTATACCCGTTCAGAGATAGAAGCCAAAATTGCAGTGTGGGTAAATAAGTTTAAGAAAGATTTTGGTGATGATACTGCATTTAGATTCTATGAAAACCTTGTTGCTGTAACAATGGTATCAAGCGAACTTGCAGCAAAAGCCGATATTGTTCATCTTGATACTCAGCGCATATATAAAAAGATAGTTAGTGAAATGATAGATATACGAGACAACGTAGTTAAAACCAACAGCGTTAATTATCAATCTTTGATCGGTGAGTTTTTGCATCTAAACAATAGTAATACATTAATAATCAACGGGGGCCATGTTACAACTGAACCTAGAAATACTTTAGTAGTAAGACTCGACATGGATAAAAAAGAACTTTGCCTATCTAAACCCGCATTCCGTAAATTTTTAACCGAAGAAAATAATGTTACGCCCAAGCAATGGTTATTCCAGATGGCGCAAACCGGCGTTAAGATTGTAGAAAAGAAAAAGAAAATGGCTTCAAACTGGAAGCCGGGGATAGACCAGTTTAATGTAGAGGCTTATATTATTGATACTTCAACAGTGGCAGCGAAAACTATATTAGAGGTAATTGACCCTGAACTTACATAACGAACCGGAGTGGATATTTCCGTTTGAACAAATGGAGCGAGGAGAGAGTTTTTTTATTCCTACAGTGAAGACTTCTAATATGATCTACGCTGTAGAGACACGCGCCAAGGTAGCAAAAATTAAAGTAAAAGTTTTTGTAACAACCAAAGATGGGCACTTAGGTGTCCGAGTTTGGCGTTTATAAAGGAAACTGGTTAAAAAACGACCTCATAGAATGCGATTCTGAGGACTTTAGCATAGGGGGTAATGCACTAGTAACCCCCTAAAAAGTTAATTATAGTACTCTTTTCGGCGTGAACCTATATCAGATAAAATCCGTTGTTTTTCTTCTTTTAGCATTTTTAACCTTTCTCTTTTTGTAGCGCCATCCATTATTGTTTTAGGCATTCTTAATATTTCTTGCTCTTGCCTACGTACTTCGGCTAATTGATTTTTGTAAGTTGCCATAATTTGTTTCATTCCAAGAGCTTCTCTATTCTCATCGAAATATTTTGCGCCTTCGCCAAAGTAACTATTCTTATCTTTAAATAAATAGTTTTGAACTATAGGAACTATCTCCTTATTTAATTCATAGTAATCGTTTTCAGCTCTGTTACCAAATTCAGGTATAGCAAAACGAGTAGTACCCGGTATAGCACGAATGACTTCTCGTAAAGATCTTTCAGGACGTTCGTAAGAAAGACCACCAGACTGAACTAAAGCTTCATCTATTATCATCAATGCAAGCCCCGATGTATAACCAAAGTATGAGCGCAAGAAGTGATCAATTTTAAGAGGGCTAATACCTAGTCCAAGCTCAGTTGAAGCTGTTCCTATCATCCTAGCAAATTGTGTAGTACTAGCTCTATATTGTTCACTTGCCTCTAGCTCTTGTAAAGATTGTGGGACAATAGGATACGATTCTGCTCCAAGAGTTCGGTTAAAATACAATTCGCCTATAGGTTTAAGAAACTGAGGATTAGCATTAATTGCTAAACTATTAATTAGTCCACGCTGCAAAGCTGTTATTATTTTCTGGTTGTCCTGACTTTCCATAGCTAACTGTTGAAACACATGTTCAGGAATAATTTTACCGATAAGAGTAAACAAATCAGGACGAAGAGGGACAGAAAATCCTCCGGGTAAAACTAATAAATTATCTCTGCTTTTAGGATCTAGTTTTTGATAGTCTTCATCATCTGACATTAAAGCTGAGTAAGCGAGTGTAGCGCCCGCTAAATATCCTAAATTTGCATAAGTCTGTTTTAGCAGTGCTACTCTATCTCCTGGGGATATTCCTTTTCCAGTTAGCGCTCTTCCTTGAACTGATAGTGCCTGTAGTCCAGCACCTAAAAAAGGTACAATTTGAGTTAAAGCACCGACCCATTCGTTAGCACCTTTTCTTCTAAAGTTAATAACTTCAAAGCTAGAATTTATAGCTCGGCGAGAATCTCCAGTAGCTAATATACTTTCCGGACTTGATTTATCTGTAGCAGTTTCTTTCATTATTTGGTTATACACTGCAACACGAACAGCATTATCAGAGGCCATAGCAAATCTTTCTAGTCCTCTTATTGTTTTAGACAACGCGGGCCTTGTATTTATAGCTTCCTGCATTTTTTTAATAACGGTGGGGCTGTTTAAATTAACTAAAGCTTCATCAGCTACAGCTTGGTTATATGCAGTACCTCCTACAGAACCCACCCTTTCTAAATAATCAAAACCTGCACTAGTACCTCTAAGAATACCAACAAACTCTTTTATTACCCGTAAAGGAATCATAAAAGGATTTTTTACTCCAGAGCTTATCATTGCTGATACAGAGTCTTGTGATAACTGCGATATGGAAAATAATGGAAATAGAACAACGTTTTGACGTAGAGTGTTAGCAATGGCAGCCCAGTATCTCATCCCCGGTGCTATAACTGCTTGCATTCCGCCAAATGCTGACGCATAAACAGGGTCCGAGAACTGATAAACAACATCGCGTATTTCTCCTGTTTCTGGGTCTTTCATCGCTGCAGATACAATAGTACCTTTAGCAGCCACACCGCCGTCAGCAGCTTTAGTACCAGTTACTTCTCGTATAATATCTGGAGCATAGGCTAGTGTTGCTTTAATTTTATTTGCTTTAACTTGATTTAATATACCTCTGCGAATGCTGTGCTGAACCCACTTATCCATATTATCAAAGATATTTTTTACAGGTCTATAAGAACCTTTAAAAGGTTTAAATAAATCCGCCGTTTGTTTTAGTCCAGCATTATAGTCATTAATATTCTGTCCTTCTCTTTGAAAAGGTACATAGGCTCTATTATCTAGCCACTCTTTAGCTTTTTCTTCAGAAATAGTTTCTGTTTCAACTAAAAATTTTATAGTAGTTTCTCTTACGCCGGTCCACTCTGTTTCAATGGCAGTTAATTCTGCGCTTCCTTGCCCGTCAAAAAAACTTAGTCCATTTTTTATTTGACTAGGATTCATATGAATAATTTTTAATTTTTTAAGTTCTTTTTTTGCTTGATCTTTGTTACCATTTTTTACAAGTTCTTTAGCATTATTTTTTACTTCTGTATTATATTCTTTTAGTTTCTGTAGTCTTTTTGCTTCCATAGCTCGGCTTGCATCTGCATCTGCCTGCTCATAGGATATACCTCTAGCGTCAGCATACGTTTGTATACGCACCCTAACGTTGTCCATATTAGCTTGACCGGTATTTTCATTTATAATAAAAACAGATTTATCTGGGTCCCATTTTATATTGCCGTGTATAGCAAATTGACGCGCTAAGTTAACAGCGTGAAGTGCTTGAGAAGAACTAATATCAGCTAAGACTTTTGTTATATTTTTAACATTTTGTCCCAGAGCTTCCATTCCTTTTCTAATACGATTATTAAGTCCCGCATCGAAACTAAACACCGCATTAAATAAACGCATCGGAAGACCTACTTCTCGAACAGCATTTTCTCTGTCTCGGTCGCTATCAGGAGTTACCCCAGACTTTGGAGTAAACTTACTTGGTCTACGTGGGGGCCTTCCACCTTCATCCGCAGCTTCATCAATAGTCTCTTCTTGAGGAAGTGTTTCCGCTGGTCTATCTTTACTTCTTTGTGCCACTACATCTGGGCCAGTAAATAACTCAGGAGCAATAGCAAGCACATCGTTTAAAACAGTATTAGATATATCAAGCTTTAAAATATCTTTCACTGCCTCAACAAACTCGTTCCATAAACTTCTATCTGTTGTAGTATCTTTAGCCTGTTCTTTTGTAAATTTTGATTCTTTAGTACTTTTAATACTTGCTAGAAAACGTTGAAAACTAGGATTGTTAAATGCTTCTGTTACAAACTCATCTACAGTATCAAGTTCTTTTTTAAAGTTGTTATTTGGATCTGCTTTTTTTGCACGGTTATACAGTGAAACTACACGTTTACCTAAAGCGGTAACTCCTTTACCGTTTTTAATTTCTGTTCGTAATCTATTAGAAGTAGCTGCATGAGTTACCTCGTGAAGTACAGTTTCTACGTTTGCATTATCAGCTATTTTTACCGTATCACTATAAGTTAGGTATTCGCCGGGACGATTATTTTTTAGTTTTGTAGTAGATTTAATAAATTTTGTTTTCTTAATATTAGGAACTTTTCTTATAGCAGCAATAAAAGTAGCTTGTGTTTTAGGAAGAAATCTTTTCTTTTGTCCTAACTGGTTGAGTATATTACCCACAGTCGATGTAGGTTTAAGTTCTTTTACAATTTCTATACTATCTTTTACTTCAACTTCTTTCTTTGGTTTTTTCTTAGCTTGAACTTCAACAGCTTGTTGTTTAGCATTTTCTTCGTTAGCTTGCTCTGCAACAGTTTCAGTTGCTTGTCTTAGTTCAATTGCTTCTGGGGAAGTAAGATCTAATTCAGGTTGTAAAACCGTTGCTTCTGGAGAAGTAAGATCTAGCCCAAGTTGTGGATCTCTTGCTTCTACCCCAACAAGTTTTTCTATTTTTTTCTCGTTTTCTCTTAGTGTTTGGTTTGCACTGAAATCTAGTTCCATTTCACCTTTAGGAACTGGGTTTTTTACTCGTTTTATAAGAGCATCTATTTTTTTATTGTTAGTACCTTTTAGTTTTTTTGCCTCTTTTAATGAAGCAACTATACCTTCTCGTGTTTCTTCAGGAAGATTTATATCGTATATATTAAATAGTGGCTCTCCATTTTCGTCTAACAATTGTTTTCTTGCAGCGGCTCTAGAACCCATAGGTATTCCCGCGTCTACTAGAGTTTTTTCATCTAATATAACTGGCGCTGCATCGGCGGCTCTTTTTTCTGCATCTATTTCCCAAGCCTCTTTTTTAGGTTCCATTCTTTTTATACGAGATACAACACTGCTTACCTCGGATTTATTAAGAGATTTAACTTTTGCTCCTTTTAATTCTTTAAGAATACTTTGCCGTCCTTCGGTAGTTGCAATATCAAATCTTGGGTTATTCTCTGCATCTAGTAACCTTTTCCAAACGTTATTTTCTTTTTTTAGTCCTAGACTTGTAAGAAGATCGGCATTTAAAATAGGATCTCTAGCATCTTCGTCTATTTTTTCTTGGTTAAGTTGTGCCTCAATATCTTCTAGGGTTCGCTTCTGCATCTCCTCACGAGAAGGTCGGTCTATATTTTCATCTAAGTCAGTATTTAAGTCAGTATTTAGCTCATTATCTTCTTGTTGCTCTTCAATAGCATCTAGTTTTTTCTGTCCAGAAGATCTAATACCACCAATTGTGGCAGGGACAATAGGCATAAAGAATCCTGCCGCTGCAGCATTGACGTATTCTTCAAGGGCTTGTCTATCTTTTAAGGGAAGGTCTGCACCATATCTTTCTATGACTGTTTGGACTACTTCTATAGGTGCTTCTTTGAGTCCAGTTATTCCTATGTTTTTCATAGTACTAACTAGCGCGTTTGTAGTAGCGGTGTTTAATTTATCTAAAGCACCAAGACCAATTTTAAGAGCAAAGAAATCAGCCAATGCATGGGCACTACTTAGTGCTGCAAGTTTACTTGTACTTAAATCCTTGATAATTTTTAGCTGTTCTGCAGGATCTTCAACGTCTGCTATAGCTTCATCAACAGCACGGCCTGTTACTTCTCCAGCACCGAACTTACCTGCCATTATACTAAGCCCGGTTGTCTGACCAATTTTTTTATTGACCAGTTTTCTCATTTCTGGTTTAGCTAATTCTTCAGTTACTTTTTTAGCTATAAATGCTTCTGAAGCATCACGTCCTTCTTCTTTAAGAATTTTATTAGCTTCTTCTTTGATTCCTTTTTTAACTAAATTTTTAGCAACAAAGCCCCCGACACCACCGCCCACTGTACCCCCTGGTCCAGCTGCGCTACCTAAAAAGCCCCCTACAATAGATGTAACTAATGCTTCGCCAAACATACCCAAGCCTTGACCAGCTATGAAGGGTACGTATTCGCTAATTAAACTTCCCACCCCTTTCTTTATGGCACGGGTAAAAGAATCGGTTTCTTTAATGCCTCGCCTACCGATAGCAGCCTCTGATTCTTGCATGGACTCCATACCACTTTCAATCAGATCGTCAGAACCAAAAGCTTTACCTGCTAATACTTTAGCTCCCCCATAGATGCCCCCCATTTGATCTCCATAAGTACCAAAACCACGTAAGAAATCACTTCCTTCGCCTTCTTCTAGTATTTTGGGTTGATCGGATTGTTGTGGTTGTTGAGCTTGTCCGAGTTGTTGCGGCTGCTGACCTTGTTGGCTAACTAAATAATTTATAGCGTCTTGTTCTGTGGCTCCCACAGGAGTTTCTACACTAAACTTTTTACCAGAGGGGTCTGTAACTTCATATGTAGGCATATAATGTCTCGAGTATATTTTAGTTTATGAGCCTTGCAGTGAAACCTGTTGTATCGCCTATACTGACTGAAGGCATAACTTTTGCGTTTATCATCTCTTTAAAGCGATTTTTTGTAATATTATCTAGGACTTTATAATAGTTAGTTTCTTTTTGCTTTAAAGTGTCTCCGGGTGCGTCTTTTATTCCGTTTTTATATATATCGCCTATAGTTACTGATGCGCCTGCACGCGCATCTTTCATTATCGTTGCATACTCTGCTGTAGTTAAACCGCTGTCTTGTAGAAGTTTTCGAAGTGCAAGCTCGTTAGCTTTATACTCAGTCCGATCTGCTCTGCCTTCAGCGCGTCTAAGTCGGTCGAGAGATCTTAGTTCTTTATTAAATAATCTATCTTCATCTCGAATATCTTTTAAGTCTTTTGTATAACTTGCTACACCTGTTTGTGCACCCGATGCTATATTTTCTAAAGCGTTCGAAGAAGTGCCACCAGCAATACCTAGACCTGCATTGATAAGAGCCATATTTAATGCGCTATCTTTATCACCTGCATACTTATCGCGTTCGGCTTGCATAAACTTTTTTTCCGCCTCATAAAAATCTTTACTAGACTGTAAACCAAAAACGTCTGCTAGTGCCGCCTGCTCGGCTTTAATACCATCGTAATAATTTTGTTGTTTCTGTAGCCTAATATCGTTTATGTCTTTCTCCGTTAGTATCGGTGCATTACCACCAGCATCACCACCAGCATCACCACCAGCAACATTTGTACCCGCATTACCAGCAACATTATTCGTACCAGTCTCAGCTATATTTTTTAATTCGTCTTCAAGCCGTGCGTCCTCTAGTTTTTGTATTGTAGCCTTTTTATTATCTTGTTCTCTATCTAAATTTTTTAGATCTTGATCATTTAGTTTTGCTTGTATTTCTTCTTCAGTTAGTGGTGGTTCTTGTAACGACTGAATTGTTGGGTCTCCTGGCTCTCGTAGATATTTATTAATTACGTTTCCAGTAAAATCAGTTAAAAAGTTTGAGCTAGGTTCTGCACCCGAAGCTAGTAATTCTGTGATACCTATAGGTACAGCCTCTCTATCATATGGACCCACACCTACAGGGAGCATACCAAAATCTTTTCGATCAGCTCTATTTAATATTCTTTGTTTTAGCTGACTTTTATCTGTCATCATAAACTTTCTTCCTAGTTCAGCAAGTAAACCGGGACTATCTCTCCTACCAAATTTTTCATCTAACGCTGTCAGTCTTGCGGCCTCAGATAATCTTGGATCAATTGTGCTTCCAATCGGTATGTCATAGCCCTCTTCTCTTAACCTTTGTATATCTGCTATACTAAGTTCTCCACCCGCTGCATAACCAACAACACCACCCTGTGCGTAGTTTTGTCCAACATTAGGTGTAGGCAACGCAGTAATACCTGCGTCACCTGAAGGAGCCATAGGAGGGGCTGTTTCTCTACGTAAAGCCTCTTGACGATTAGATCGCCCTAGCCCACCCACCATATCCATTGGTCTTGGCATCCTAGCAGCCATAGATTCTTGTACTATTTGTTCTGATACAGGCGGTTGTTCTGCTTGTTGAGCTGCATACTTATTACGCATTACTTTACGGCGTTCAATTTCACCCAGAGCTAAAAAAGTAGGTACTTCACCTGTAGGGTTTGCTATATATTCTATAAGCACTTCTTCAGGTAAACTTTTTAATCTGTCTTGTTGTTGTATTATATTCATTGTCTATGTACCTATGATGGTCTTAGTTGATTAGCTAAACCTACACCAGCTATCCCAAGACCCGTAAGTTGAGAAGCTAAACTCGGAGCTGGAGCATAACTCGTAACTGTTGATCCAAGTGCGCCTGCATTACCACGTAAAATATCAGACTGAAACTGTAGTAGTTTTCTTTGATAGTCTTCTTCTTCTCTAAATATCTGATAGTCAATATTAGCAATTTCTTGGTCTAATGCTTGTACTTCTGCAGCAGAGCTGGCTTGTGCTTTTAGTCTTTCTAAATTAGATTTTTGTTCTTGTGCAGCCATCGTTCCGGTCTTAGCCGCGCCTTCAAGTCCAGTACTTAGCCCCTGCACTCCTATATCTTTTTGTAACCCAACTGCAAACTGGTCACCTTGTTGTTCAAGCCTTCTTTGTTCCATGTCAGCTTGTAAATTCTGTTGTTCCGCTGCCATCTGTGCGGTTCTATCTGCACCGAATTGTTTTTGTGCATTTTCAAAAGCTGCTTGTGAACCTGTTGCTTGGATTTCACCAAGTTGTCTAGCTAGATCTCTGTCTGCTTCACTAGCCATTAGAGCTTGTCTACCACCACCAAAAGTACCGGTTTTTATACTACCTAAAGCCTGTTGATTACGTCTTATATCTGCCTGTCTTCTAGCTTCGTCTAACTGAACATCAGTAACATTTTGTTGATAAGGACTCATGTATTGTGTAGCTTGATCAGTACCAAAAGTTTGAGGTGTAGCTACGCCTAAGTTAGCAAGAGATCCAGGAGTATAACCTAAAGCACTTGTTATACCCGTCTGTGCTGCACCTAGTCCTAAATTTGTACCTTGTTGTAAACCTGATTGCGCCGTACCAAATTGATCGGGAGTTTGCAGGCCCCCTAGTTCACTACGCAATGCATCCTGTTGATCTGTAAACCCAGCTACACGAGTCCCTTCATAAGGAGTATATTCTTGTACGCCTGTAACTCGTCCTGCGCTGTCTGTAGTATACGTCTGCTTACCTGCTTGTTTCATCAGCTCTTGATAGTAGGGCTGTGCGTACTCAGGTAAGTTAGTTGTAACAGATTTAGTTTCTGTAGGAGCTTTAGAACCACCACCACCTTTAAATTCTAGTAACCCTGTTTTTGCATTGATTGTACCCGAACCACCAACGGCTCTAAGTAATGCAACTTCAAAAGAGTTAACATGAGCTAATGCGGTATCACCCTCATCTCCCTTAGAAGCTATATCGGAATATAGATTCTTAAGCGCCCATACTTTAAATTTATTTGGTAGTAGCTTTAGTACATTCATTTTTATTTCCCTACTGGTAATTCGTATAATGTATATCTAGAAACATAACCATCGTTCTTCCACATTTTTTCCCAACCCGGTCTGCCATATGATTCTATTACATCGCAGTTATTATCTTTTGCAAAGCTTTGAAATGTTTCCAAGCCCTTGTGCCCCCACTTCTTAAATTCATCTCCCCCTACAAAGTGCATAGTAAGAGTTTTTAATCTAGGGAACTCAATAATCTCAGTAACGCCAGCTCCATAAATTTTATCTTTATCAAATGCGATCCACAATTGCTGTGCGGTATCGGGTGCAGTTAAGTTATCTTTTATATCTTCTGCTAAGAACCTGCCATAAGTATACTCTGCGGCACGCTCCATATGTTTTTTTACTCTGGGCCAAATCTCATCAATGTGATCTGTTGGCACTAAAGAAATATGCATTTAAAACGAACGGCTCTCAGAACTATAAGGCATATAGTCTTCTACTTCTATTTCTCTTATTTGCTCTGGTCTACCTGTTGCGTCTCTTCTAATCTGTTCCATCATTTCATAAAATCTTCTAGCTCCGGCATCAGAAGAACCATTACCTGCAAAAGCAACAACGTCAGCGGGAATAACAAACTCACCTTCAGATAATGCAGCGGGTTGTGTTTCATCAATAGTAGCTGGAATATCATCACTCATGCCATCACCTTCTGCTGGACCACCTTCTAAGTAACCCCCGTCAGCATAGTTTCTTTTTCCTATGTAACCACCACTAGCAATTAATCTTAGACCTGAGTCACCACTTAGATCAAGTGTTGCATTGGGGTCATATTTACCTCTATCATCTTCTTCCATTGTCATAGGTGTTTGATCTAATCCAG
>Ga0208303_1000741_pt1 | contig 13461 bp, 13 predicted proteins | sample CB_VirMetaG_2_FD_184537 | JGI IMG/M metagenome (GOLD analysis project Ga0208303, IMG submission 184537) | Freshwater to marine saline gradient viral communities from Chesapeake Bay - CB_1504_2 Viral MetaG (SPAdes) (version 4) | ecosystem: Environmental > Aquatic > Marine > Coastal | place: USA... | reverse complement strand
CTTCTCACAAGAAACTACTTTAAATTTAAAGAAGTTAACGAATGAGATGACGACGCAACTAAAGTTATTAGCTTATGGACGTCCTCAGATTATAGTATGGACAAATGCAGGAGATGCACTATTAGTTGGCGAGGAGCATGGCTCTGACCTAACTGCTGGTACTATCTCAACTGGTGGAGCACTAGGAGACTTATATGGATACTCAATAACCATGACCGGAGAAGAAAGACTTCCGGCAGCGTTCTTGAGTGGAAGTACAGCTTCTGACCCATTTGCTGGTTTAGCAGGACAACCAACTATTGTATATTCATAGGAACTTTAAAAGAACCTTAAGTAAATACTTAATACAAATTAACCCCTTCTCTTAGTGAGAGGGGGTTTTATTTGTACCATACCTACCAGGATAACCCATATCGTGTAATAGAGATTCTAGTTCTTTAGCATCTTCAACTGTATCACAAGCCATTAACACTCTATAATCAGTAGTATCATTACCATCAGATTTATGTAAGTCCATTCTTTTCTTGATATGTACAGTTTGACCTACATAATTATTTTCATTAGGTAACATATAAACTCTACACTTACCATCTTTCTGATTATGATAAATCCTTCTATTTATCTCATTCACCTTCTCAGGATTCTCTTTAGCGAATTTTTTACTTCTTTCGTTATCAATATATCTTTCACACACAATACACATATTAGATATATAAGGGTTGTTAGGCCTATTTTTGTATATACGAGCTTTGAACTCTGTTGTTTCTTTTTGGGTATTACATCTTCTACAAACTTTCATATATACTAATATACGAAAAATATCTGATATATCCAAGCTATTTGTGAGTTATTTCCAGATAATGACAAGTTAATGTTAGTTTGTTATAATAGTAAAAAGTTTAGATAATGTTATCATATTACATAAGTCAATCGAATGAATTCGTAATCAGGACCCGAGATACAGGTTCTGATGATACTTTTACTCTAAAAATGGAAGATATGCTTACATATGCAACATCTTCTTATCTTTTACCAACGAGCTCATACAATTATAATCCCTATGAAAATATTTTAACATTTTCACAGAGTTTAGAAGGTTCGGTAGAAACAGGACAAGAATTTAGAATAGAAATTAGTGGTAGTAATAGTGGGAGTATATACTTTGGTTCAATGCAGATATATAGTTCTCAATCAATTGATAAGGTAGTGTACACTACTCAGAATGATGAGTTTGTAAGTAACATTAGCGATAATGAATATATAGTAATATAATATGAAAGAACAAGGTAAATTTTCAGTAGTTAATTTTAGTAGACAGGATGTACCGATTATCCAAGAAGATACTAAAACAAGATATCAATGGGTTCCTGTTGGAATATTAGAGCAGGACGATTATTTCGGTCTTGTAACAGAAGCATACAACACCTCTACAACCAATGCGGCTTGTGTAGATGGAGTTGCAGATTTAATCTATGGCAAAGGGTTGTTTTCAAAAGATGAATCAAAGCAACAACAATTAGATTCTACAATTCCACCAGAAGATTTAAGAAAAGTATCATTTGATTTAAAATTATTTGGTAATGCAGCTTTCCAAGTTGTATGGAATAAATCACATACTAAAATCTTAAAGATATATCACACACCTGTTCAAAACTTAAGAGCTAAAAAGATACATGGTTTAGGAAAAGTAGATGGGTACTACTATTGTTCAGATTGGAATGATGTAAGAAAACAAAAAGATAAACAATTTATACCTTCATTCGGTTCATCTAATGAAGAGATAGAAATCTATTATGTAAAAGAATATGAACCAGGTAGATATTACTATTCATTACCTGATTGGATTAGTGCATTACAGTTCTCGTTTAGTGAAGCTGAATTATCTAACCTACACCTTAACAATATAGAAAACGGTTTCCTTCCTGTAGCTATGGTGAATTTCAATAATGGAGTTCCTGCACCCGAAGAGAGACAAGTAATCGAATCATTATTAGAATCTAAATTTACAGGTACTAGAAATGCTGGACGTTTTATGGTATCGTTTAATGATGATGCAATTAACAAACCAACTATTGATACACTTCCTATGGAGAACTTACATGAGAAGTATCAGTATGTTGCTGAATATACACAAGATAGAATTTTAGTTGCTCACAGAATAGTATCACCATTATTATTTGGTATTCGTACTGCAAGTAATGGATTCTCGTCCCAATCAGAAGAAATGAAAACTGCATATTCAATTATGCAAACGATGACTATCTTCCCATTCCAAAATCAACTTATAAACTGTATATACGGTATGTTTAAGGTTGGTGGTATAGATATTAACGAATTATACTTTGAACAACTTACACCTCTTGTAATCTTATCTGATACTGCTGATGATACAGACCAATCAATAGAAGAAGTTCAAGAAGAGATAGATGATTCTTTACAAGGTGGTGAAGGAGAACAATCAGAAGAAAAATTAACTAAAGAGTACGAACCCCTAAGACCATCTGATTTTGGTTTTGAATCACATTACGACTCTGAATAAAAACAATATAAGATTATGGCATTTGGATTATTAATAACACGAAACGATATCACTAAAAACACACCATTAGGTGGGTCAATTGATGCGGATGCACTTTTACCTTTTGTTAGAACAGCACAAGAGAAATATATATTGAACTTATTAGGAACGGTTTTATACAACAAACTACAAGATGATGTAGAATCACAAACAGCTTTCACAGGTTATTATCAAACACTTGTTGAAGAATATGTAAAACCTACATTAATTTGGTATGCGTGTGTTGAATACATTCCATTTAGCTCAGTACAATTTAAATCAAATGGTGCAGTTAAACAACAAAGTGAAACAGGTATAGCACCAAGTAAAACAGAAGTTGATTACCTATTGAATAAAGCATTAAGTAATGCAGATTATTACTCTACAAGATTACAAGATTATTGTATTGCTAATAATACTGAAATACCTGAGTTTAATCAATCAGTAGGAGATGCAACTCAGATTTATCCTGACCAATCTAATCAATACTTTACAGGTATACAATTATAGAAAATTATGAGTACACCAAGTCAAACACCAAGTAAAAGTCAAATAGTAAAGAATTCATCTACGAATTTTTCATTATATTACAATACTTTAAATTACTTTAAAACAATCATGAAAAATCATCCTTCGATTGCTAAAGTAACACAAGGTGATATATACAATTTTGATTCTACTGAATTTCCACAATATCCAATCGGTAATGTGTTAATCAGTAATGCAAACTTTGGTGTAAAAACAACAGATTATCAAATTCAATTAATCGTTGCTGACAAATCTAAAATAATGAGGGATGATGTAGTACCACCTAATGAGAGAACTAACAGACAGATAGTTCCTTTCGATGGTACAGATGATGTTGTTGATATACATGCGAACACTCTAGCTATTTTAAATGATTTAACAGCTTATACCCAATTAGGGAACTATGGAATGGAGGTGAACAGCGATATTGCGTGTACACCGTTTGCGGACCGGTTTAATAATGGGCTGGTCGGATGGTCAGCGGAGTTCACATTAACTGTTCACAATGATAAAAATCGTTGTCTTTTTTTTTTGATAATACCTGATGGTAGCTATTGGAAAGTAAAAGATTGTGAAACGAATGAATTATATAATGCGGTTTTAGAAACAACAGGTAGTATAGGACAAGTATTTGCTACTAACTATGTACCTGATTCAAGACCAGAAACATACTTAACTAGTTATGAAAACATTAGATGTTTTGAGATACTTAGTGAAGTAACAAATAGAGATGATTATGATTTCTATAATTTACCAGTACTAGCAATCCCATATGAGGATTTTGGAACTTGTGAATTATGTGAATTATGGACAACACCTAAAGTTTGGGGAACAACACCTGAACGATGGGATAACAATAAAATAGATGATGCACTTAGAAAGTGGGAATATACATAAAGAAACGATATGAGTAATTTAAAAGATTTATTTATAAGTCAATCCTTTTTTGGGATTATAAACTTAGAGAATTCAACACAACCGATTACATCACAGAGTGGTGATATTCAGTTACAAGATGGTATTGGAACTAATCTTGGAATATTTATTAACGCTTCAACTAAAGATGTAACTATATCTAACAAACTAAACGTTGATGATACAGTTGATATCGATGGAGATTTAGATGTAACAGGTGATATATACGTTAATGGTGCTTGGATACATACAGGTTCTATTGATGTAAAAGGAAATGTAACTGTTGATGGTAACGTATCAGCTAACATTGCTACATTCGATACAGTAAACACAAGATTACTTCATGTAACAGAAGAATCAGCATCTGTAATATTCTCAAGTGGTTCAAACATATTAGGTGATGAGAACACAGATACACAAACACTTAATGGTGAAGTATATATACCATTTAAAGAATTCTTAAAAGGTAATCCTCTTGATACAGATACAAGAATAAACCAAAAACAAAATAGTGGTTCATTCAATGCATATACACAATCTACTGATATTAGATTAAACAACATAGAGAGTTTTACATCATCACAAGAAAATATTAATAGTGGATATAACTCATTTACTGAATCAGTAGATAATAAGTTTACTACATTACAATCTTATACAGCATCTGTTGATAACTCGTTAACATCGTTAAATGCTTTTACCTCATCACAGATTTCAATCAATAGTGGGTACAATTCATTTACTCAATCTGCTGATGGTAGATTAACTAATATAGAGTTAACTACTGCTTCTCTTGATAACTCAGTAACTTTAATAAACGCATTTACACAATCAGCTAATACAAGAATAACTGCACTAGAAAACTTTAGTACATCTCTTGATGATACTTTTGTTAGTGAAGCTGAGTTTGATGTATATACTTCATCAATACAAGTTCAACAACAAGTACAAGATATTAGATTAACATCATTAGAAACGTTTACAGGTTCACTATCATTTGATTTTGTTGAAACATCCAAATTCAATACATACACTGCATCTGTTGATAGTTCGTTATCAAATATAAACTCATTTACGGCATCTCAACAAATTCACAATAGTGCCGTTAACACATTTACTGAATCTATACAAAGTGAAGTAGATGCTCTAGTTGCTGCAACAAGTTCATATGCAAGATTAGATATTGATAATTCATTTAGTGGAAATCAAACAATCGATGGATATGTAAATGGTAATGTTGAAGCTATTACAATTGCATCACAAACTGCATCGATAGATTGTAGTACAGGTAACTTCTTTACAGTAACGTTACCACAAGGTGTAGATACACACTTTGCTGCAACTAATATTAATGCTGGACAAACTATTTCTTTAAAAGTTTTAACTAACACAAACACAACGGCATCAATAGATAGTAACTCAATTAGAATGTTAGGTGGTGCAGGATATTCACCTTCACAAGCTAATACAGCAGATATACTTACTTTCGTAACATTCGATAGTAGTTACTTATATGGTGTAACAGGACAATTCTTTAGTTAATATGAGATTTATTCCAATAACACATATGCAATCAGGTCAATGTATGGAAGCTACATCCAATGGTGGTGTTAGTGGTTCTTTTACATCAGGCTCAGAAACTTATGCTTATCATGAGTTTACTTCTTCTGCAGTTAGCACATCTGGTAGTTTTCAATTTACTGTAACAAAGGGATTTACTAATAGAGCAAGATTAGTTGTCATCGGAGGAGGTGGCGGCGGAGGCTGGGATGGTACATTAAGTGATGGTCGTGGTGGTGGAGGCGGTGGAGCTTCAGTTATAAACCAAGGAGGCCAGTTGTATCAAGGTACTTATTCAATAATGGTAGGTCAAGGAGGAGACCCTGCAGATGCAGATAATGCTACTCCTGTATTAAGAACTTACAATGGTGGTGATGGTGGATTTAGTGAAATATTAGGAGGCCCATATACAGGAACAGATAGATTAAAATCACTCGGAGGTGAAGGTGGATATGGTGATGCAACAGATTCAGGAACTTATCTTTTTGGTGGAGATAGTGCAAATGGAAATAGTGGTGGTTCACGAGGAGGTGCTGTATATGCTGGTGGTGGTGGTGGATTTACTACTGCAGGTAGTAATGGTATTGATGGAGCATCACAAAATTATACAGGTAATGGTGGATTAGGTACAACTATAAACCTACCATATACTTCACCTTCATGGGGTGCAGCTTCTCAAGGAGTTGGTGGAGGTGGTGCAGGATATACTGAATCAACAGGAGAATCTATTACACAAGGTTCAGGTTCAGATGGTGGAGGTAGTGGTACAGATGATGGAGAAAGATACACCGGTGGTGGAGGTGGAGGTGCAAAAGACTTTGCAGCAACCCCACCTGCAGGAATAGGAACAACTGGTGGTGATGGTATCGTAATTATATATTACCCTACTGGTAGTTGTCAACAGTTCCAACCTGTTGAAGCAATTAACTTAAGAACAGGTTCAGAAGCTTGTTTCTTAACTTCTTCAGAACAAGGTTATTTTTATCACGATGAAAACAATGATGGTGTTATGGGTGTAGGTGATTACCTTTATTATGATAGTAAATCAGCAGAACCATTACCAAATGGTACTAAAGTAACAAACGCTGGTACATCCTTCTTTGTTACAGGTACCGATGGAAGAATAACTTCTCAATCAATAGAGTGTCTTGAAGTATATAATATAATAAGTAACAACACAGGTAGTGGTGGATTAAGTGGTTCTTATGATGTTAACTTTGATATGGGAACAGAAAATTCTATAATAATGTGGATGAGTGGTTCAACAGAAGATACAGAAGTAGTTGAATTAAAAAGTGGAGATTACAATTTCCAATTTTTAGGTGACAGGGTTAATTTTCCAACAAGATATAAAATGAAAGGACAAATAACCGATGGAACTACAACTGCAACCACAGGCACAGGCTTACCATTTTATACTTCATCACTATGGTATATGCATGTAGTTACTTGGGATGAAACAACAGGTGACCTTAAAAATTATTACAATACAGATTTAGTTTCTAGTGCAAGTTTTACAGATTCTATGGTAGGTTTACAAGCTGGTCAACTTAACATTTTAGAAAATGGGATTCAAAATCCATTAGCAACAAATGTTGCAGAAGTAAGAGTATATGCTCAGGCATTAGATTCTTCACAGATAACTTCAATATATAACGATACCAAAGGAAGATACGGATTATAATGAAAACATTAAAAGATGTAGCGAAAGTATATAAAGACCAGGCCTTGAAGGCTATCAATCCTGGTGTGCCTTATAGAGGATATAAAACAGGTTCTTCTAAAGCATTCAAGACAGGTAGAATGTATAAGGAAGTTGCAAGTAGAAACAGAATACAAACAATGGTTACTGAAGATAGAAGTGGTAACATTGTATTTAAGTTTGATTTCCAATTACCTGATTATGCAAAGTATGTACAATATGGTACAAAAAATATGAAGGCTAGACCTTTCGCACAAATTGCAGCTCAATCACCTGAGTTCATCAAAGCTAAAGATGAAGCTATAGGTATGAAGGCGAATGAACTAATGGATGATATATTCTCTGATTTAAATAAGATATGGGAATCAGGTGGAGATAACTTGAAAGTATCATAGTTCCAATATATAATAAGTTCCTTTTGTTATATACTTAAAAAGTATTTAGATGTCTTTATCAATCACACAGAATCCAAGTTCAGTTGCACTTGCACAATCTCCAACAGCGTTTTCGGTATTCGAGAGTAGTGCAGAGTTAAGAACTTCTTCATCTTTCCAATATCTTAGTGAATTATACTATTGGACAGGAAGTTTAACTGAGAGTGGGAGTACTTCACAATATACTCTTGCTAAGTTTCCAAACAAAGTAGGAGTTGGTATATTTGATGTATCAAGAGTTCTATCTTCAACATTTCAATCACTTAGAGCAGCTGATTCTTCATCAGTACAATTTTATGCTATTGATACTTATGTACAATACCAAAGTGGTTCACAGTTCTATACTGGTTCTCATGTAAGGTCTGATACGTTTAAAGCAGTTGATGGATATGATTTATTCCAATCACAAGTTAATGAAGATTTAACTAATTCAGCTACATACTGGCCAATGATGACAGATGGACCACAATCACAATCTGTATTACCTGGTAACTATGGTAGAATGAGTGTATGGATAGGACCTGAAACAGATGTATCACATTACATTATATCAGCTTCAGATTTTCCTGGTGAAGACCAATCAACAGCATTACCAGCAACTTCTAACAACACATCGGGTTCAATTGTAACAATACCGATGACAGTTAACGAACCTGATTGGCCAATAACAACATCTACAAAAGATTATAAGATATTCTTAATTACAGGTTCAAACTATAATGGTTCAAACCAAATAGGTGATACACAATTCTTTGAAGAAAAGTGTCCATCTAAATATGATAACATTAGAATTAAATGGAAAAATAGATTTGGACAATTTGATTATTTCAATTTCAATCTAGTAAGTACAGAAACATTTAATACACAAAGAAGTAAATATCAACCACAAATCGGTTCTTGGGATGGAGGTACTTTATCTTATCAAGATTACGAAACAACTATACAAAATTATATTATAGATTCAACACTTAACTTATCAGTTAATACAGATTATGTAAAAGAAGAGTATAACGATATATTTAAACAACTTATATCAAGTGATGAAATATATTGGGTATATGATGAACCTAATAATAAAGTTAAACCATTAGCAATTAACACAACAAGGTTTAATATAAAAACAGAAAAGGTTGATAAACTAATTCAATACGCATTTACATTTACACAAGGACAAGGGTACAAATTAATATTCTAATATGGCAGTTACAAGTGGAAGAAATAAAGTTTTTAAACTTATTGCAAGAGGAACTACGTTAGATTTATTTCAAGATGAAACAATCTACTTATCCAACAACGTAACAGGTTTATTTGATATCGGTGCACTACCGAGTGATTTTACTCGTCAAATACAATTACCAGGTAGTAAAAAGAATAATGCATTCTTTCAACAAGTATATGATATATCTGTTGATGAACCTTATTTATTTAAAACAAACGAAAAGGTAATCGCTCAATTTGATTTTGATGGATTCTATGTTTCTCAAGGATATATGCAGTTAGAGAATGTAGTTGTAAAAGAAAACAAGTATGTAGAATCATATACAGTATCCATATTTGGATTATTATCATCTTTTAGTAGAGACCTACAATCTTTAAATTTAACTGACTTAGACACGTTAAACAAATATAATCATACTGCATCAATTGATATGATTAGAGAAACATGGAGTGGTTCAGCTGCAAATGCAGATATAGTAACCAATAGTGGTTCGTTTGATGTTGGTGATATTATATATCCAATTGTAGATTATGGACAAGCTTACACATTCCAAGCGGCTACAACTGAAAATGATTTAGGTTTAGATAATCCTCGTGGTGATTTTCCTGGTGGACAAATAAATGTATCTGATATGAAACCAATGATTCGTACAAAACGAGTTGTTGAAGCAATCTTTTCACAATCACAATATACATTCGAATCTGATTTCTTAGATTCATCAGTATTTGATGACCAGTATTTACTTTGTGATAATGGTAATAAAAGAGCTAATTATAGTGGTATAGATTTAAATACAGAAGGTTTAGTAAAGATAACACCAATTAGTGGTTCATCAGTACCAAATACTTTTACAACATCAGGTGTAAGTGCATCATTAGATTTTGAAAACGTAGAGTTTGACCCATCATTTAAGATGAGTGGTTCACTATACAACATGACAAGAAACTTTGGTGTAACAGGTGAATCTGTATCAATGCCTGTTGAGTTTGAAATAAACTTAAACTTTCTTGTTACTGGTTCTGATGCATCTGTTAGTATTCCTAACTTATCTTTAACGTTTATAGAAACACCTCAATCAGGTTCTTCTGCTCAAGGCCCAATAGTTTCTTTAGATTTTATTAATCAACAAATGTATCGTAGGTTAATAGGTAAACAAGGAACAGGTGAAGAAGAGTTTACTTTAGAAATGAAGTTTGAAGCTAGATTAGATAGAGGTGTAACATATGATATACAAATGTTTATTGATGGATTCCAAACAGCTAACACATCAGCTGATGTAATATTAGGACCAGGTGGTAATGCTGAATCTTATATAGAGGTAACCAAGTTATGTCAAATAGCTGATTATCGTATAATGCAGATACCACAGAATATGCCTTTTGCAACTAAAGGTATTACATCATTATCATTTATACAAGGATTACAAAAGAAATATAACTTACAAATTTATCCAAGTAAAAAGAAACCTAGACACTTTATTATAAAACAGTTTAACGATTGGTATAAAGAAGGTAAAGTTGTTAATATAGATTCGTTTGTAGATTTAAATAAAAACGTAACAGTAACACCTGCAAATAACTTAGGTGTTAAGAATTTAGAGTTTGGTGATACATTAGATTTAGATTTCTTATCACAAAATTTTAATAGAACAAATAACAGAGAATTTGGTAAAACATATTATACTGATACACAGAACTTCTTTTCACAAGGAGAACTAAAAGTACAAACATCAATGGCATCAACACCATTAAGATATGTTGGTGGTAGTGGAGCAGAAGGCGAAGGAGCGTTACTATCAGGTACACCAATACAAGTGTATCCAGGTAGTACATCTGTACAAGCTTGTGCTGGATTAACTTGTTTATTATTCTATCATAATGGAATTGGTCCAGACCCTCTCGTTGGTGATAGAATTTTTATGAATGAATCATTAACAGCTCCAGCAACTACTATCAATTATTTCCAAGCTTGTTCAACAGGTGATTTATTAATTATGAATTCTTCTAATGCCGTAATTACAAGTATAGGTTCTTGTAGTGGAGGTGGTGGAGGCCCAACAAGTTAAGATATTATGAGTAGACAAAAAATGTTCATACCAACGTTTATCTCAAATGCAGCGTTTGAATCTGCAAGAGTTAGACCTCGTCTATTTTTCTATAATGGAAAAGTAGAAACAACACCATATTCAATAGGTGGATATCGTGACCCGATTGGATTTGTTTCAACAATATATGATGAAGGAGAGTTTCCATATATAGACCATTTCTCAACAGGTTCACAAGCTAGTGGAACTTATAATAGGTTTCCTGATGCTGGTTCTGATTCTACTTTATTCTTTAATGAGAATCCAGCATATGGTACAACACCTACTGGTTCATTATATACAGAATATTGGGATAAATATATATCATTACTATACAATCCTAAAACAAGGTTGATAGAATGTGCAGGAGTTATTCCATTTGCTACTTATATAGATTTAGAACTAAACGATATAATATTCTTTAGAGGTAATCACTATCACTTAAGAGCATTAAATCAATATAATTTAAAAACAGGAGAATGTCAAATGCAATTACTTGGACCGATAATCTCTGACTCGTTGGATAACCAACAATATTAATTTAATCTGTTATATAACTAATAATGAAAAGTATAATTGACTTACTAAAAACCGAAGATTTTCACAATGTTTCCAAAGAAGTAGATATTGCTAAAGGTAAATATCAAATACCTCGTAGTTGGAACATGGTAAAAAATCTATTTAAAAGAATGTAATGGCAGATAATAGTACTACATATACAGCCACCATTGATGTGGAAACTAAAGGGATTACTGATATAGAAGTCCTTAACAAAACTGTTGATACATCTATTGGTACATTCGAAACTCTTAATCAAGCTATTGGTGGTACTGAAGATGCATTAGGTAAGTTAGACCCTAAGAAAGATGCAGCTAAAATAAAAGTTCTTAACGATGAGATGAAACAACTTCGTTTAAGACAAGAAGATGTTGCAATTGGTTCAAGAAGATTTACAGAAGCTTTAGCAGAACAACCAGGTATTATAGGATTAGTTGGTGGTTCATTAGATGGGTTAAGAGGTACAATGAAAGTATTCATGGCCAATCCCATTATTGCGGTAGTAACTGCAATCGCTGGTGCTTTTATTGCGATGAGAGAATCGTTAAGTAAAACATCTGAAGGACAAGAAACTTTAAATAGAATATCAGCAGCATTTGGTAAGATAGCTGGACCTATATTTGCATTAATAGAAAAAATAGCATTACCAATCTTTGAAAACTTTGCTAAAGTAATAGAGAAGGTTGCTAGTGGTATAAATAGATTCGCTAAGTTCTTGGGTATCTCATCTGAAAAGATTGAAGAGGCATCACGAAACTCATCAGAGGTATTGAATAAAGCCTATGAAGAAGAACAAACTAGACAAGATGAGTTAACAAAGAAGGTAGAAGAAGAAACAAACAAAAGAATTGCTAATGAACAAAGAGAAGCGGATGAACGTAAGAGAATTCGTGATATGGCAGCTGCTATTCAATTAGAAGCTGAATTATCTTTGTTAGATGAAAGAACTCGTGCTCTTAGAGAAAGAGAAATGAGATACCATGAAGAACGTAAAGTTCTATTAGCTGCTGGATATGAAGATTTATCTGCATTAGAACAAGAATACTACATGGATGCTATTATGATTAAACGTAAGTTTGATGGTGATATGTTGGTATCTACAATTAAGGCTAAGGGTATTGAAGGTAAGATGGGATTAGATGTTCAGAAAGATATTGATATCAAATCTATCGATATGCAGAAGAAAACATCTAAGATATCTGAAGAGATAAATGAAGGTGAACAAGAAGCTAAACTAATGGTAATTAGTGGAGCTCTAAATGCTGTTGCTCAGATGGTTGGTGAAAATACAATCGCTGGTAAAGCTTTAGCAGTTGCATCTGCAACTATAAACACATATCTTGGTGCTACTAAAGCACTTGCAACATATCCACCACCATTTGGTGCAATCGCAGCTGGTGTTGTTATTGCGGGTGGTTTATTACAAGTTAAAAAGATTATCAGTACCAAAGTACCAAAACCACCTGGAACAAATCTCCGAGGTGGCGGAGGAGGAGGAGGTGGAGGTTCACCTGCACCACCACCAACGATATCGTTACCTGAAATAGAATCAACAGCCGCTGCTGGTGGTAATACAGGTTCACAGATATCAGAAACGATTGCGCAGAGTTCTAACAGACCTGTACAAGCTTATGTAGTATCAACAGAAGTAAGTTCAGTACAATCGTTAGATAGAAGAACAAACAATGCAGCAACCTTCGGAGGAGGTACTGCTGGATAAAATAATATTAAATTGTTAAATAAGTATGAAACTATTTGAATTAACCATAGATGATGATTTTTTAGATGAGGTATTTGCTATATCATTAGTAGAAGACCCTGCTATAGAATCAAACTTCGTATGGTTCGATAAAGAGAAAGTTCAGTTCCAAAAGATAGATACTGAAAAGAGATTGGTAGTAGGAC
>Ga0208303_1000739_pt1 | contig 13474 bp, 22 predicted proteins | sample CB_VirMetaG_2_FD_184537 | JGI IMG/M metagenome (GOLD analysis project Ga0208303, IMG submission 184537) | Freshwater to marine saline gradient viral communities from Chesapeake Bay - CB_1504_2 Viral MetaG (SPAdes) (version 4) | ecosystem: Environmental > Aquatic > Marine > Coastal | place: USA... | reverse complement strand
TTTTCTACCTCTAGTTGCAATTAATAGACCTCTTTCATCCACAAACTGAGAAATGTCAATTAAAGCTTGCTCTAATGATGTTTCATTAAGGTCAGCGTCAGTTGCACTTCTGTTTGAGAATGTACCACCAAGAGCGGTTGGGTGAGCAGCGTTCACAAGTGAAACACCATCACCACCAGGATTAGTACCTGCTGCACCAGATGATGCAAAGGCAGTGTTTAATACGTCAGCAGCTTTAATCTGCTTTGTATATGCCATTGATCTAGCTAATGCACGTGTGTATCGAGCAGATAGTCTGTCATAAAGATTATCTTCAACAGCTTCTTCTGTGATAGCAAATGCTAGTGCAATAGTTTCGTGTGAATAACGAGCTGTAAAGCTTTCTTGAGCTTGATCAAAAGTGACCGCTGCTCCTTCAGACTTTGTTCTCGCATTACCGAAACCAACTAACATTACTTCTTCTTCAAAAGCTCTTTCAGATGTCTCTTGATCAAAGATCTCTGCATGTTCGTTTTCGTATTTGTCATATTCCAGGCCGAATAAAGCGTTCAAACCTGGCTCTAGTTCTTTAACTAGTTGTTGTCTTGATATTGCCATGATTTAACTCCTTATACTCCTGTTGTATCAGTTAATGAGTGTTTGTTGATCTTTACAATAATAGATGCATTCGCTGAAGAATAATCATTATTATCAGGATCAGTAGATAAACTCACTACTCTGAAGTTAGCTGCACTGCTGGTTGCAAATGAAGAACCGTCTAAAGCTACGTTAGAAACGCCATCTCTAGATGATCCTGCACTGTATGTAGCAATGTTTGCATTGCTTCCAACCTGTGCTTGTCCACCATTTGTATCATCGATCTTCACTTCAAAAAGTGCGTTAGGATCGTCAATTACATTGGCTACGATATCGTCAGCTGCTATTCCGCCTGGATAGAAATTTGAATAGGTTGGTTTTTGTGTAGTTGGGTCTGTGTAAAAACAACCGTTGAAAATCCCTATCAACTCAGCGCCAGCAGAAGATCCGACAGAAATTGAACCGTTTGCATTTAATACAACCGGGTCACCTTGGTATATTGCACTTGATTCACCGTTAGCGATCACATATTCGTTTTGTGCTGAAGCATTATAGCCTGCACCAACTTTTTTGACCGAACGAAAACCAAATATACTGTTTATATTTGCCATCTTGGACTCCTTAGTTACTTAAGTTATTATTCAATGACTTAAGGGAGCTATTTTTTTCCGCCACCAAAAGTCACCTTACTTTGCCTATCCGCATGAATAGGCATACTAGGGTGTTCGTCTTTGAATAAATCATTTTCGACTGACTCATTTTGTCCAAGAGTTTGTTGACGGAAATATTCATCTCTGTCTTCTTTAACTTCAATAGGACATCTCATCAGTACAAGACCACCTACTCCTATAACACCTTTGTATTTACCGTCTTCGTATTTTGGTAAATCCATTCTGTCTGGAAATTCATCTGCCCTAACAAATTCATATCCAGAACGAAGTCTACCCATGATATTTTTATCATCGGTCATACCTCGCATTTCAGCTCGAACCCAACGATGATGCCATCCTTCGGGTGGTTCGGGTGCTTGAAGCGATGATGGAGGAACCCAACCTCTTTTACGAACTTTATTTTCACGGGTCTCTGAAGAGCGTGAGGATTTTTTTATTTTAGTTTCATTTTCCATTTTATGCCTCCTTCACGTATTTAGCATATTGTTCAAGTGTTACTCCTAATCTCCTTGCCATTGCAGCTTGAGAAGGGGACAACTTGACTGTCCTACGCCCAGAGGTTTTTGTACTGCGTGTAGCAGAGGCAACAGGCTGAGCGAACTTTGTTGTCTCTGAATTTCCCTGATTAAACTTATGAGGGAAATATTCACGAACTCTTTTATCCAATTCATCATAGTATAAATCACTATTAGGATCAATCTTTTCCTGCAACACTAATGTTCGATGAATGGCCTTAGCAGCATCCGTCATGACTTCATCATTACCAAACCATTCATTCTTTTCAGCCCACTCTACTGCCTTTGGATCGGCTTTCGGTCTAGGTTGATATTGTTGATTATTGATTTGTTGTTGATTATTAGCCGTTTCTTTAGCTTTATTTTGTTCTTGAATCTGCTTAGAATATTTAATTCTTTCTGCATCAATGGTTAATCTTGCTATCTCTTGATTAGCTTCGATCTGTGCTTCCACATCTCTTTGAGCAATAGCATTTTTTAACTTATTTTTTGCTAAGTCTAATTGATTCTCGACACGAGTACCAAACTCATCAATATAATTTTTATCTAAAGTTTCATATTTAGATTTAATATCTTGAGCTTCTTTTTGTACTCCTTGAGCATAAGCTAAAGCAGACTCTTCACGTCTTTCTGCTTCTCTTAATCTCTTTGTTAGTTTATCGATTCTTGCTTTTACTTTGGCAGAGTATTGTTCTGTCTCCTCTTCCATTCTGGGAGATTCTTGTTCAGCAACTTCAACTTTTTCTGCTTCCGTATTTTGTATGGGTTGTTGATTATCCTCTAAGGTTACTTCAACACTTTCATCGGTATCAACAGGCATATTTTTTTCTTCTAGCATGTCAGCCTCCTTACATGTTTAGGAAATCTTCAGGATCATTAACCACTGCTAAGATTTCATCGTCATTCATTAGTCTAACTTCTCCATCTTCAATCTTGATTCTTGAACCTGCATATTTACCAAAGACAACAAAATCTTTTTCCTTGCACCAAGGTCCATTAGGAAATCTATCTTTGTCTTTATATGCATCAGGTCCAACTTTTAAAACTAAACCGATGCTACTAGCTACTTGCGATTCTTCGAGAGATTGATCTGTGAGAATTATACCACCTTTGGTTTTCTCTTTTCTTTTATAGGGAAGAACTAAAATTCTCCACCCTGTGGGTTTCGGAAGTTTCTCAATTATCGAGTCCTTCATCGTCATGCTCCATTCTTTTTAGCAACGAATTAATTTCATTTAAGATTTCGTTGTAAGCATGGTATTTACCTACCATGTGTTTATACTCTTCCCAATCTTTAACACCTGAGGTTAGGTATAAACTAATGTCATTTTGCCTAACTTTCAAGATCTTTCTAAGATGATCTGCTACTTTAATTACATCCATTGTGCTGTTGCCACAATTTTTGCAAGAGATTCACATCTCTTTTTTGTTTGTTTATGCCATCTTGAATCTTTCATGTGCATCGCTGCCATTTTTCCATCTTTCTCTTTTAAGCTAGCCCACATGTTACGAAATTGTTTGACACCTGTTGTTCCTAATTGAAAAACCATTTCGACCAAAACTTCCTGTACAACCTGAGGCAATAAATCATGATCACCAATTTTCTTTTCAATAAGTTCATCAGCACCAGCGGCAGCTCTATTCAAATCGATATCAAATAACTCATCCGCTTCTTCTTGTGTAATTTTAACTCCTTTTTGAAATCGTTTTCTTTCATGAGCTTTTACTAAATGGCCAATACCCACAGTGAGTTTTCCTAGGCTGTCCTCATAAGGTTCTAAAACACAACCCTCATGAATGCGAATTCTTTCACGCAATGAATCTGTAATTTTAATCATTATATTCCCCAATTCTTTTTATCTTCGTGTTCGTCTTGTTGTGGTTTATCTAAACCTAGCAGTTTTCTTAGCAATATTTTTAGGTTGTTTAACAAATTGTTTTCCTTTCTTGTTACCTTTTGCTTTCGCTCTGTTTGTTGCAGCTTTTTCTCCTGAAGAAAGTGAATTCCAGGCTGCGTCAGGAAGATACCTTCTTTTTCCCTTAGAGGGTTTACCAGATGAGGTACGCCATTTCTGTTTACCCCAGTCCTTTAAACTTTGTTGTGGTTTTTTGAGAGGCATTAGTTTCGATAACCGCCTCCTTTTTTCTTATATTCAGAAGCAAGTAATTGAGCTTTACGAGCACTCCATTGTCCTGGCTTGCCTCCTTTACTCCCTGCTTTAATTTTATTAAATAAACTTTTTCTCATGGAAGGTTTTGTATAATTACCTGCTTTATTAACAGTAGATTTCTTTTTGGTCATCTTCCTTGTCCTCGATATTTTTTAAAATTTCTTCGTTTATGTTTGTTCATGGTTGCCGTACTAATTCTTCCATCACCTATTGTAGTCTTTTTGACTACATGTTCAATAGCACTACCGCTTGTTTGCTTCTTCATATCTCTTTAAACATTCTAAGCATTCACAAACAGCACACTCACAATTACAAGTAGTTTCTGCATGACAAATACAATCACACTTACGACATTTATCTAACATTTTATTTTTGTTTGGGCAGTCGTTATCACAATCACATCCCTGGCACATTATTTGGTAATTTTCTTATGCTTCTCAAAAGTTCTCAAGCTAGCCATTCCGAGCAAAGCCATAACTAAAGGCATTAATTGTTCCATGTTCATTTGAGGTAGTGGACCTACTTCAATTTGAAATACTCCTAAAAAGAACACAATAAAAGGTTTAAGGACAAATTCGAAAAAAATGGCCAACGCTGCACTAAATCCAATGAGGGGCCTCCAAGAACGTTGCAATAAACCTGAAATATCGGTAGCTGTAGATTGAGCATCCGCTAAATTAATATCCATTTGTTTAGAGTTAATTTCATTTTCAAGTTCTTGAAGTTTAATTCTGATTTGACCTTTTTCTTCTTCGGAAGTGTGGACACTGTCAATAACTTTACCGACAGTGTCTACTAAAGATCCGCCTAATATTTTTGATAACATTGATTAGATGTATTGAGCGGCCACCCAACCGATAACTAGACCGATTACGAGCCATTTTTTCTTTGGATGTTTATCCCAAAGATCCTTTATCCATTTTTGCATTAGAATACCCCCTTAAAAGGAACTTTCTTAACCTGAACAGCATACTGTCCCTGTGTCTTAGATTTAGCAGGATCAGTAGGTGCACATTTAAAAGGCACTTTCGACTTATCTGTCATTTGATACTGACCTTTGTCTATACTTTTTTCTTTCATTTTTATTACCTCTTAATGTTTTGTCGGTTTTACGTAGTCTACCTTGCCACCACCTATGGTGTCAATTAAATTAATAGCCATTTCAGAGCCATAGTTTTCTTCATAGATAATTCGGGTGGTATAAAGCATGGCGGTTGCCATAATAATACGTTCTTCATCTGTTAAAGAAGGTCGATTTATATAATTTGATAAATCATCCATATATTTTTTTAATTTAATCTCTGACATTACTTTTTTTTAGACATTCCCGCCTCTGATAAAGCGATAGCAATAGCTTGTTTGCGATTTTTCACCTTTTTCTTTGATTTACCAATATTTAACTTCTTATTTTTAAATTCTCTCATCACTTTTTCGACTTTTTTTTGTTTTTTGTTCATTTTTTAGCCCTTTTTTGTGTTTTGTAAGACGTTTTTAATTAAAGTTGCTTGTAAATTCTTATCTAAAGTTGTTCCTTTTCTATTTTTTTTCAAGGTTGCGTATTTTTTCATCAATTCTGAACGAGTGGGAGCTTTGTAACGTCTCGTAGTGGTAGACGTATTGCTTGTTGTTTTAATTTTTGTATCTAATTTTGGTGTTCGTATTGACATACGATTAGCCTAGCATGTTTTTTGCTATGTTGATAGCATTTCTCTCTCTTGACACTTCAATTTTTTCTTTGTCCACCTGATCTTTTTGTGCTAATCGAGCCAAATCTAAAGTTTGATCGTTTTGATCATCCTGAGTTCTTCTGATTAAATCAGCTTTTCTTATGTTTAATTCCTCCTCTTTGAGATTGACGAGGGGATCTTTCCCTGCATCAGGCATCATTTGTTTTTCTTCCTCTACTAATTTTTGTGTCAACTCCACAATCCGTTGAGCAATCGCTTTTTGGGATTGAGCTTGTATTGCTTGCATCTCTTCAGGAGCCATTTGCACCCCTTGTTGTTGTGCTTGCATCATCTGAGCCTGAGCTGCTTGTTGAATTTCTTCATTGGCCATTGCTGATATGTGATCAGAAATGTGAGCCTGTAAAACCATTAACACTGCCATATTATTTTTCACTAAATTGGAACTCATAAAAAATTGATGTGCTTTAATGTGAGCCATGTGATCTTGACCAGGAAATACTTGTAAAGGCATATTTCTCATGGCGTTACCATTTTCCATTCCAGGGTCCATGGGTTGGGGTTGAGGTGGCTCAGGTAAAATTTGTTCAATGTTCGGAACTCTGAGGGCTACGTACATTCTACGATATGCTTCTCGTAAATTATGTAATTGAGGAGCACTTTGTGCCATTTGTAACTGAGTTTGTGCCATGGCAATTCTTTGTGACATGGAAAACATGCTCGGATCACTGACAGGAATAATATCAATACGATCATCAAAATCTTGTTGTTTAATAGCAGGATTAACATTGCCGACACTGTAAGGATAAACAGGAGGTAAATAAATTTGGAAGGTTTTAGCGAGTAAACTAAATTCTTGTTTCTGAGCATTATGTAATCTTTTATGAATAGAACTGATAACCATAGTTCCTCGTTCCATGAGAGCTACAGTTGTTCCGACAGGAGCGTTTTGATTAATGGAAGCATCGCCAATCTTTGAGTCCGCAACCGATACAAATCTCTTAGCGGCATCCACACAGAAACCTAAAAGAGCGAATAAAGTTTGATCAGGTCCTTTGTACGGAAGATTAATTAAAGATCCTTGAATCGTGCCACTCGGTGCATCGATATCTCTAAATTCTCCGGGTTGTAAAGGTTGATCATCATCTCGAATACGAATGCCTCTGGCTTTAAAACCCGCAGGTAAATTGCTCAAGGTTCCCGCATCAAGGAGCTGACGCAAGGCTAAGGTAGCTGTCTTTGACAAACCACCAATCATGTGTATTAAACCAAAACCATAAAACCCTAAACCCGGAAGAAATTTATAATGAACAAAGTATGCTTTCTTTTTTCTTAACGCATCTCCTTGTTCGTAGTTTCGATAGATCGATAAAATCTTGTTACTACTTTCATCAACAGTGACAATGTAAGGAAGTTTCTGTCCGTCAGCATCTTCGTAGCCTGGTAAATCTAAATAACAATGACACTCGTAAAGAGTATACATATCAGAAGTATATCCTTTTGATCTAACTCCCTCGATTGAATCATACTTATCTTGAACTTGATCATCTTCATTATATGGTCGAACATCAATGTCACGATACATACCAAAGATTTGTTTTTTCTTTAGTTCAATTTCATTCATTTTAATGATGTGAGTTACTCGCTCGGCATCATCTAAATAACTTGCACCATAAGGCACTACTAAATCTTCCGCAGGAACAAATTGAGATCGTGCTTTCTCTTCGGAAGAATCATAAAAAACTTTTCTAAAAGCAGATCCTGCCAAAGGTAAATAAAATAACATTTGATCAGTTTCTGTTTCATAGTCTTTCATCACATACGTGATTTGATAGTTCATATAATCTTGAACACGTTGAGCTTGTTGTTCTAACTCTTCGTTAGCTTGACCAATGATTGCTGTTTTTACAGGACCATTAGCAGGGAGTAATTCTTTATAAGCTTGAGATTGAAACTGTACGGCTGCTTCTGCAAGAACGGGGTGCGTAACAGCAGAGGCTCCTCGAAATGGTCGAGTACGTTCTTCGTGTTTGAAACCTAATAAGTCTAAACCTTTTGTATATTGTGTTTCCCAATCTTCTCTGGAAGTTTTATCATCTTCAATAGATGACATCAATTCAATCGAAATTTCATCTAGTTCTTTATCGGATAAATATAAAGCTAAGTTGGAATTATGATCTTCTTCAGGATTTTCTTCATCCATAAAAGGTTGCATGTTTCCCTGATCATCTTCTATAAATTCTGTGACTTCTACTTCTGACTCAGGCTTTTCAATTTCTAGCGGATCTCCTTCCACTTCAAATTTTGCTTCGTTTAAATTTAAATCAGCTTCTACTCTCTTGTCTACGGCCATTATGATATCCTTGTCTTTGGTTGTTTGTTTGGTTTCATTAGTTCAAATCCACGTGGTCGTACTATTCTAACGGGCTTTTTCTTTTTTACACTCTTTTTTTTCATAGTGTACCTATTCCCATTTCCTCTCTCACTCTTAGTTCTTCTTTCATTTTAGCATTCTCAATTTGCTCTTTTAATTGATTTGCATATTTATTACCAAAAATAAATCTTGCTTTATCAATTTCATCTTGTTCTTCTTGTGTAAAAGCTTCTGGAGCAACTAATTTATTAGGAAATAGTAACTCACCCCCGAGTCCAAAAAGCTCACCTGATCCTGCTTTTAAAAGTTCTGAGGCTGATCCAGATTTGACAATGCTGACTAAAGCGGCAACAGTAGGAGCAATAAATTTTGGTCTTAGCTTATTCATTTTTCTTTCCACAATAGGTTCCAAGTAGGTAAAAGAAAAATCTCCTGCCATATCTTTTAAGAGTTGATCTAACATTGCTGGCTTAATTTTTTTATCCATCCAATTATTAAGAGCAAAATTCATTCTGGTACTTAACATTTTTTTAATATTATCAGGTGTGTAAGGTTTACCAGTCCTTGGATTTACTTCACCTATTAATTCTACCGCCCATTTATCATAGTTTTTTTGAGGTACGCTATCTACTAATTGCGTAATATAATTATCTATAGATTCTGTTACTTCTTTTGTAATATATCCCTCATTCTTTTTTAAGGCTTGGGTTACAATATCTCTTATATTAGATTTGAATCTAGGAGCAATTTTTACTCCCTGCTTAAATTCCATTTTTTCTGTAAACTCATCTATCTTAGGGAGTATCCCTTCATCAATTAAAGGAACTAATTTAGGGGCTTTTTTATAATTTTCATATTTTGTTGCAAATAGATTTTTAGTGTAATTATCTAATGCTTGCACATCTTTAAAATCAGGTAAGGCTTTTTTAACATCTTCAAAATATCTATCATATTCATCAATTCCATAATTAGCAACGCTAGGAAAAACAAATTTAGTTGAAACATTTTTTGTTTGTAATGGAGTTCTAATATTTTTTTGTAAATTTTCTGGATACTCAACGGCTGGTTTAACTTCACCAAAATCTAACGCTTGTTGTCCTGTTAGATTTTTTTCTTTATTAAATTTTCTAAATTTTGGTGATTGTGTTTCCGCTAAACTGTAAGGAGTTTTTCCTGTTTTACTTCCACCTAATTTTGTTTCGGTTTCTCTAAGACCACCCATAGGATTTTCTTTTGAAGGTAAAAAATCAGTAGTGACAGTAGCCCCTTCTAAAGGTTTATCTAAGTCAACCCCTGTACCTACTTGTTTTGGAATAGGTATTTCACTTGGTTTAATACCAAATAGTTGATTAAATTTATTTACTATTCTTGTTACTGGTGAATCTGCCATTAGTTATAATACTCATAATCCCTATATGTTCGAGAGTCATCCTTATAGTCATCGTCTAACTCTACAAAGTTTCCAGCACGGTAACGCATCAATGCCTGTGTCGTACTGTCCACATAGTCATCGTGTTCCCCAAAAGGAAACGCTGCACACTCTTCGATCAACTCGTGAGCCCATTCATAATCAGGGTAATAAACTTTGCCTGATTCAAAAATAGGGGCAATCGAGTTCACCCTTGTCAACTTATCATTCCCTCTACTAGGTGTAAAGTTCGATATGGGTATTCCTAATCGGTTTAATTCTTGTGTTAAAGGCATTCCTGATGCTTTCGCTTCAATAATCACACTATCGGGTTCGTAGTATTTATACTTCTCTAAAGCAACCTTTTTTAACTCAGGAAAGTCCCATCTCCCTTTTTCCGCATCCATTAACAAGACGCCTGTGCCGAGCATCCCTTCATGTTGAAAGACGGCCCAGGTGGTAATCGCACTATAGTCAGCTGTCTCTTTTTTCGAGTACGCTGTATCATAGGATTGGATGGTGTGCAAAATGGTGGGTAGCTTGGGTTTGTCCCAGAGTTTCCACCACTCTCTTTTTAAAATGGCTGTTTCTTCGGAAGTAGGGTTTTGTTGATATTGAGCTTGCCATTTACTTTCACTAATGGCTGCTTTGACTTTTAATAATTCTTCGGCTTTCCAATACTCAGGCCAAACAGGATTACCACTCGGCATGATGGCAGGGAACTCAATCACTTCCCATTTATCTCCTCGATCACTTTTCGCTTGAGCTCGAATTAACTGACCTGTCAAATCTTTCTCCGACCAACGAGTCATGACGACCACAATTGCTCCGCCTGGTTGTAAACGCTGACGAGGACCGGAGGTATACCACTCATACACATTATCCATCGCCGTGGCACTATTCACATCTTGTTCGGTATGAGGATCATCAATGATTAACAAATCCGCACCCCGACCGGTAATCGCTCCGCCGACACCTGCTGCGTAGTATTCCCCTCCGTGATTGGTTTCCCAACGACCAGAGGCTTTACTATCGGTTGCAATCTTCACATCAAATATTTGTTGAAACAAACTATCATCCACTAAGTTCTTCATCTTACGACCAAAGCGTGTTGCGAGTTCCGTGTTGTGGGAAGTTTGAATAATTTTTAATTTAGGGTTTCTTCCGATCATCCATGCAGGAAAAAGATAAGAAGCAAATTCGGATTTGGTATGTCGAGGAGGCATGTTCACAATCAAGCGTTTAATTTCACCTGACGCAATCTTCTCAAACTTTTCGGCTATCTGTCGATGATGAGCTCCATCAATAAACTCAGGCCAGACATGTTTGACAAAAGGAATAAACTTCTTCTCACAATTTTCTAAAAACTTCAGACGCTCCGCAATGAGTTGCTTTTCTAATTCTTCTCTTTGTAAAGTATCGAGATCCGTGGTTCGTGCAACTTGGTTCATTCTTCCTCGTAGTAGTTCATGACGAATTGAATCTTTTCACTTTTCTTTTCCAACTCTTGAGCAAAATGTCCAAAGTAATCTCTCATCATTTTACAAAACGTAATTTGATGTTCTTTGCTATTATCCATCATTTGTTTGATCTCCTCGGAACTCGTATAAAGCAAAGCATCAGGATGAAGCCCAAACCAATTATCTTTATCTTCTGCCACATCAAAAACAATATTGACCTGAGGACAAAGATCATAACGATCCTCGGCTGCTTTTTGTCTGCGATGAAAATCGAGATCAATGATCATGGAAGATTACCTTCCTTTGGTAAACCCAACACCTTTTTTATAACCACTGGTTCCTGTCTCTTTAATATTTCTTCTTATGTTTTCTGCAACCTTACTCTCATAACTTCCAGGCCCTGCTTCTTTAGCCGCTTTGAAAGGATTAGATGGAGCGTATTTAGCTCCTGGTAAATCTGAAATACCCCCACCCCCTGTTTGTTGAGATTCCATAGGGGCCCCAATATAGCCTCCCCCACCACTTGTTCCTTGATCCGTGGTTCCTGCTTGGGTACCTTGATCCTTTTTCTTAAACATATTTAACACACCCATTTTATCTTCCGCACCATACTTTTTCCAATTGTCTAATGCATCAGGTCGAATGTTTCCTTGTCGATCCACATACTTGGACCATGGTGTCGGATTACCAAATAAATCTTTGGTAAAAAATTGACCTTGAGTCGTATAAGCAATCTGATCGAGATATCTTGCTAAGTCATTAGCATCACCATACTGGGATTGAAACTGAGATTCAAAATAGTCTTTTGGAGTACCTCCTGTTTCTTTAACGTAAGTCATTAAATCTAATCCTGTTTCAGGAGACAATCGATATTCACCAGTACCTGGAGTATATTCATAACCTAAAAATTTTCTAAAACCTGAAGAAGGTTCGGCAGGTTTTTCTGCGGTGAGGACACCTGACTTTACAAGAGTCTCTAAAGCTTCTGCATTTCTTCCGCTGATTGCACCTCGAGTCAAGAGTCCAAATAAAGGATTTATTGCACCTACACCGAGAGTTAATGCTCCCTCTGGTGTTGGCAAAAGATTAAAAGGTCCACCTGATGTTAAAGGACTCTTGCTTGTTAAGTTAGAATAATCACCCACTTCTGTTGGATATAACCTACCTGCTATAAAAGCTTTATATGCACCTGCTGGATCCATAGGATCAAGTAGTTCTCTCATTGCACCTGAGCCACCGCCTAATACGGGATCTTGTGTAAAATAACCTTGGGGATTTATAGTTTTTTCCACATTACGCCCTGTTGTTAAATTTTCAGCAATAGCTGTATCTGTACTTACTTCATCTGGTGTGTAAACAACAACTGGACCTGAAGGGGTATCAATTACTTTTCTTGCCATAATCAAAAAATATACAAATGTAGAACAGTTTCAAGGACAAATGTTTGTGTATAATAGGGCCGTGAAGGTTATTTTAAAAAAACGGGGTATAAATCTGGTCCCCCCACCCAAAGAGCCAGAGCTCTGGAGCTTGGCTAGGGTACCTTGTCGGGGTTTGCAAGTTTCTCGCTTCCGGGATCCGCCAGGCGCTTTTGCCAGGCATTTTTTTTGACGCTGCTAAAGATGAAAAAACAAATTGCGACAAGAACCAGGAGCTGAGGTATCAGCTCCCAGATAAATAAATAATTAAGGATTTATATCTAACCTCTTTTTAATCTCGTCTCTAAGATTATCAATCTCAGAGTAACGAGATATTTCAGTATCAAGGTCCATTAATAATCCAAATAATTCCTGATCATTAGTTCCATGAATTAAATTTTGGATCTCATCCTCCGTAGCCTGAAGCTCGGAACAGGCTCTGGAGAGATGTTTATCCAGAGCCATAAATTCAGTTTTAATATTCGTCATCTATATTCTCACCCATTTCGGTCATGAGCTCTCGGTACTCGGAGCTCTCCCCAAATATCTCAGGGCGATATTGTGACCTGAGTTTATCCTCGCACTTATCACAACACCAACCACAAGAGATGCCCATACTATCGGTTAATTCATAACGAGGATAATCCTCATCAGATAAACAGGGATTGTCCTGATCGTGAGCCATTCGGCACTCGCTTGGTTGTCTATAATTAAACATGTTAATTTTCTCCTTAAGAGGATTTTATAAAATATTTTTAGGGAAGTAAAGAGTCAGGGAGCAGACGAAGCTGCTCCCAAGGAGGATTAATTATTTATTTCTTTTTGGAGACTTTCGTAATGTTCCATATCGTTTTGATGCTCAATATCTTCTATTTGTTCTTTATCAAATTTAAATTGTTCATCTAAAATTTTAGATTGAATGAAAGCTTCTAGCTTCCTGTAAAAATCCCAATCTTCAGTTGAGTTACAAATATGACCAAGCTGCACATACCAATGAGTCCAAGCCCTTTTGAACTCTTTTAAATCTTTGGCTGCTTCGCTGCTAATTGTTGCCATGCTTTCTAGCCTCCCTTTCTACTTCATGATAATACTGCCAAACTTTCTTCGATGCCAGGGATTTAGGAGCGTGAGCCCTGAAGAGTCTACCAACCCACTTGGCTCTCGGTGTAAATCCCGCATTACATTTGTATCCCATA
>Ga0208303_1000738_pt1 | contig 13474 bp, 31 predicted proteins | sample CB_VirMetaG_2_FD_184537 | JGI IMG/M metagenome (GOLD analysis project Ga0208303, IMG submission 184537) | Freshwater to marine saline gradient viral communities from Chesapeake Bay - CB_1504_2 Viral MetaG (SPAdes) (version 4) | ecosystem: Environmental > Aquatic > Marine > Coastal | place: USA... | reverse complement strand
GTCCCATGGAGCTTTACTCACATGAGATATATTCTTCCACATACTGTCTACCTTGGCTACGCGCATTTGTTTTACACACGCTCTCTTACATCTGCTCTGTGCTTCAGAGATTAGTTGGGCTCCTTTAGGGCTGTCTCTCTTGATTCCCTCTTTCTTCATCTTCTTCATCTCTGGAGTGTTATCCATCAACTGCTGCCAGTTCACCACTCCAGGTTGTGTTACCATCCTAGGCTCTTTCACTCCGCAGATATTATCTGCTGGGCTTGCAATCCAACCTGAATCTAATTCACTAACCATGAAGGTGTTGTGCAGGAGGGGAGGAAAGCATCCCAAGCTGAGTCCTACTACTAATACTAATCTAATCATCTCTTCATATCCAACCAATCGTCAATCACTCTGTTATTCTTTTCCTCTTCTTCCATCATGTGGATGCGATAGTTTAAGTGTCTAATCCTCTCACGCATGTATCTGTCTGCATCTGCATCAAGGACTCCATCAGTCCATTTGGGTAGATCCCATGACAGGAAGAGTACCGTTGCCTCTGAATCGAAGTCAGCCTCCATCTTGCCGTCAGGGTAGCCCCAACCATGCTTGATGTCAGCTATGCCTCCGATGGATCCATTTGATTGACCAACACTAATGCTGTCTGGTGTGATAGCATTAAGGAAGGCTGTGGGTGTGTTACATGCAGGGAGAAAGAATAAGAAAAGGGCTAGGTGTTTCATGGGGTATTGTCCTCTATTATCTTATCTAGGTCTAGCATCGTTCTTTTATAAATTCTATCCCACTCTGCGTGTATTTCTTCTGTAGTCCTATAGTTTCGATACCAAGGACTCCTTCTGCTCCACCAATCAATAGGCTCGTAGGTTCTTCCTGACAGATTCTCCATCCAATCACCTCGGTTATCTCTAGGTGATGTGCATCCAGACAATAGGATACACAAAATCAGACCAGACACAATCAGATAGAAGAATAAGTATTTCATTCTACTCCTCAGAGATAAGATCAAAAGGGCTCAAGGGAGGTAGTGCTTCCTCTTCCTCAGCCACCTCTTCTTCAGGGCTGGTGAAAGTCTGCACGGGTTTCCATGCCACAAATACACAACTGGTAAACATGAGGGCCATAATCCCCACAAAAGCTAACCCTAACATGGTTCTAATAACATAAATCATTTTTTCTTTCCTTCATTTAATTTTTTAAGCTCATCAATCTTGACGGCCTCTTTAACCTTGTCTGTTACAAGGGTTGCATAAAACAGTTTTCTAAGAAATCCCACTAGAATTCCTCCTGCGCGTAATCACCTGTATCTAGGTTGTCTTCAGCCTCTTGATCTCTAATTTCCATACCTAACTCCTTTGCGATAGTGTGTTCAAGCACTGCACCTTTGGAATTCCTCCAGCCCTCAAGCATATAGATCGCATCGCACTTGCACAGTTCAGGGATCGCTTGCTTCATATAATAGGCCCATGAGCGTTGCCCAGGTTTTCCAAATACACTTGGATCAATACCATAGTGCCCTTCTTCATGCAGCTTGTTGTCTGCTGCCCTAAACTTATCTCTGTACTTATCGTTGCGAACCCCTGAGATGGGACCGCTGATGTATACTTTCTTCTTCATAGATCATTTCCTATTTTGTTTCCAATTTGGTCGAGAATAAGACTAACATCATTCCAAGTCTTACCCATGTTATTCGCCAAGGCGTTTATGTTTACCTTACCTGAAGGTTTGATGTATCGAGGATCGTCAAGGATGCATTTAACCACATAGGCTTGATCCTTAGAGAGTAGTTCACTAATCTCTTGAATGAACACCTCTGTCTCTGGAGCAATTAGAGTATTGTCCTGCATCTGTAGGACTTCCTCATTACCTACCACATCGACAGTACCCTTGGTGATGGGATACTTCTTAGTGATCTTCGCGCCCTTGCTGTTCTTTACATTCCACAGACAGGTCTTAAGATACTTGTCAAACCCCTTACTACCCCAGAACTGATCGAAGGTCTGGTTCTCCTTCTTCTCGTATCCACGAATTGCCTCCATGGCTGCAATCCAGATGTCTTGAGTGTTGTCCTCATGCCCAGCAATAGCATTATCACCTGAGATCCAATGACCAATTTTGTGAATTAGTTTGCCGTACTTCTGTTCAATTAGTTCTAGTTGCTTGTCGTTCATTCTGAGGTTACTTTGTAGTTCTTTAGTTCTGGGTACTTGATGTCGTTGAGCATGAAAAGGGTATTGATCGTATCGTTACCCAACACCACACTCGGGATTTGTTTTAAGTCTTCTATGTGCTGGCTCTCTTTACTCCAGTCCCTCTCATCGAAGGACCATTCTAAAGTAAGTTGCACGGTAATTTCTTTCTTCATGCGTCTATTATAGCATAATTAGCGGTTGGGGTCAAGCTCAAACTGGAGTTTACCTTCTTCATCATACCAGTATTTAATCTGTTGAGACTTTTTCTGCCCATACCAGATGTGTAGGCAGATGTACAAAAGCCATAGGTTCATGAGGAAGCAAACTATTAATCCAAAGTAGATCATATTCATTCCGTTAATCTAATAGCCTCCAATAGTTCTTCATCACTCGGGTCATCATAAAAGAATCCCTGATCTTCTGCCCTTTCAGACGCACCAGTATACTCAGGCTTACCTGCGTTCTTCCAACACTCTTTATGCCACATCTCAGGATCATCCCAAGTTATATCTTGTGTTCCTACATGACCATAGCCATCATACTCACCCATAATGATTTCACCACTACTCAGTATGACCACAGCCTCATTCATATAAGTCCAGCCTGTGGGAACCTCGTAAGGTGCTTTGATTGAGTGGTCACACTTCTTACAGTTCCAACTAAAAAATCCCATTACTTCTCCTCCAAAGGTAGTGTCAATGAATGAAATTTACGATAGGTAGCAAGAGCTAATCCTACTACCTGTCTTGATCCTATCTGACCATGCAGAGACTCACAATAAAGATCACAGTCATCAAGGAAGTTCCTCAAACCAATAGGCAGATCCTCTCCCTCGTATCCAGTAGCTTTAAGCATTCCCAAAGCACACTCATGACTCCATTTCTTTTCAGCCATTACTTACTCTCCTCTTTGGTAAATTTGTGTCAACTCGTACATGATATCCATAGCTTCTTCTTTCTGGTGGACCTCAGCCATAAGTTTTATCTCTTCCTTAGAAGGCAGTTCTTCATCAGGAGCTACGCCAGTCTCAAACATCTCATAGAAGTCCTCTGGGTCTTCTTCGTTTGCCATCCAAGCACACATCCGCTCATAAAGAACTTTGGGAATACTCTTAGTCCTGCACTCTAACACAGTATGCTCACCAATGTTACCCTCGAATCCACAATATCCACACTTACTCATCTTTGCTGCTCTCCTCAACCCATAATAGTTGGACTGTTTGATAATCTTTAATAATTTCGTAGGCTTCTTGAATTAATTGTCTTGCACCATCAATCTCTGGGCAGTCATCAAAGCACTCAGTCTCATCAATAAGAAAGTATGCAAGGCCATCATCAACCTCACCCAAAGCCTTCAGTTCCTCTGTGAATAGCTCTAACGCCTTCTTGTATTTTAGTAAGTCTCTATCCATTACAGTTCATCCTTCTCTTTGTGGTCCTCGTAGTTCTCATCGACTACTCGCTCTAGATCATTCTCAAACATCTCATAGAAAGCATCCTGAATGTAATCATCATCCTTTCCATCAAAGTGTTCGTAGAGTTTATCCTCTGCGTACTGAATGAGAGCCTCCATATCCATACCGTCTATTTCAGCCTCCACAATCATCTCAATCATCTTTTCTTTATTCGGTTTCATCTGTGTCCTCCATAAGACGATAGCTATCTCCATCGAAAGCCCAATCTCCTAACTCATTAATAAGATAGTTTGCGTCACCTAAGCTCTGCTGAATTCTATCGACCCAGTCATCAACTCTCTCAATAGTAAGATCATCTAGGTCGTAGTGATCTTCTAGTGAATGAAATGCACCCACAGAGGCGCGTAATGTCATCCATGCATTAATCATCTGATCATGAATGCGAGACTTCTCTTGTTCTAGTTTAGTTCGTTCAGACACAGACATAAACAGTTCCTTGGTTAAGAGTTACTTGGTTAGCTTTGAAAATATGAGTCCAAGCATTACACGGGCGACCCTTTTTGTCAAATTCGCCAGTTAGCTTGTAATACCCGAAATGATCCGTATGGTAGGGGTTGTAGCTTACGATATCTTGTCCCTTCGGGAATCCTTGTGCTGTGGTGGATAATAGTCCCTCCGTATTAGCATCATAGGGAGTATCGCCGTACTTCTCAACAGTCCCTCTAATGAATGCGTGAACATTCTTCTTACCTTCACGCCGAACCTTTTCTCTACCAGCAGGTTGAACTGCAAACTTTACATCCTTAAGATGCAGGGTCATCCAGTTCTCCAGATGTTTCACTACCTTACCGTTTCTGCGAATGGAAAAAGTGTTGTTGTGGAGGTTGCGATAGACCTCGACACGATCACCATGGTTCAGCTTGCCTGTTCTTGTCTTGTTCATGCCCCTATTATACCACCCATGCGGCCAGATGCAAGTTATTTGTCGAATTTATTTTGAACCAGTCAGGAGTAGGTCTACCCCAGTTCCACTCAGCGATCTCAGCCTTGTCGCCTATGTAGTAGGCTCTGTAAGCCTCCACAGCGCACGATCTCTTGTACTCTAAGGGCATCGCTTGGGCGAAGGGCGTTAGGCCAATCTCGGGCATCCCATGAGGAGTATGGGCTAGGTCATGGATAAGCTCTCCAGACTTATGGTGCTTGCCCCTGCGCCTGACGAACTCCACCAGAAGCTCATGGTAGAGCGTCCAAGCCCAGCGATAGTTAGCACCAGACTCTCGTATCCATTTTGTGCAAGGGTGATTAAGGTGAGCTTGCTTATAAAGATTCTCAGCCTGTGGAGTATCATAGACCCGATGGGCAGTCGAGAGCATCTGAGCAGTCTCAAGGATCATTTTGACACAATGCTTGTCACAATGCATCTGCGCTGCAATACGAGGATTTTTATCTAGTACGAATATGTTCATGGCTATATACTACCACAGGAGACACCGAATGTCCAGACAAATATCTAGAAAACAAAAACTTCAAGAGGACTTACGCAAGTGGGTCAAAGAGAAGTGGGTTGACATTGGAGCCCCCAAGAAGGGTGGTGGATTTAAGCCATGTGGGAGACAAGAGGGAGAGAAGCGTAAAGGGTATCCTAAGTGTGTGCCCTCTGCTAAGGCTTCCAGTATGAACAAGAAGTCTAGGAAGTCTGCTGTAAGAAGAAAGAGGGCCGCTGGAAATACTGGGCCTAAACCTAAAAATGTAAAGACTGATATGAACGAAGGTAAATTATGTCCTAAAGGTAAGGCTGCTGCTAAGAGAAAGTTTGATGTGTATCCCTCAGCTTATGCGAATATGTACGCTAGTGCTGTGTGTAGTGGGAAGGTTAAGCCTGGAGGTAAAAAGAAGAATGAGAGTGTTTACCATACTATTGGCAAAATGATTGCAGAGAAGCGTTGCTGGAAGGGATACAAAGCAAAGAAAGGTAGCACTCCTTATGCTAAAGGCTCCTGCGTAAAAGTGAGCGAAGCCAAGTCTGCTGCTTGGCAGAGAAGTGAGGGCAAGAACCCTGAAGGTGGACTTAACAAAAAAGGTGTAGCCTCCTACCGCGCTGCAAACCCTGGATCTAAACTAAAGACTGCTGTTACCACTAAGCCCTCCAAGTTAAAGAAGGGCAGTAAGTCTGCTAATAGAAGAAAGTCTTTCTGCGCTCGCATGAGTGGCATGAGAAAGAGACAGAAAGCCAGTAACAACACAGGCAAGGATCGTCTCAGTCTTTCTTTGAAGAAGTGGAACTGCTAGAGTGTCGGTTCATTCCGAGGATTGCGTACCCCACAATATCTCTATAGGGATTCTCATCAAAAGCGCAGGGATCATTCGCCAACCTAAAAAGTTTATCGAGAATCCTAGCAATAGTAAGTAGATCGTCGTACTGATGGGGCCTGATACCCTCTGGGAACATTTGTCTAAGGCACTCGCCACTCCTACCAAAAGAATCACCGTAAGCAAGTTGCTTATCGTGTACCAGTTTTCCAACATCTGCCCCTATCTCCGAAAATTTATTCTTCATGCTTCTTAATGTAGTTTAAGACCTCAAGGTATGCCATCATCTGGCCTTTGGCAAACTCGCAAACATCATGTCCACCGTCTGTCTTATACCCCTCGTTCAGTAATTGCTTCCACTTCTCAATCTTGAGTTCTAGGTGTTTTTTCAAGTTCATCCTTATTAAAATCTAGTAACAATACGACTCTATCTTCATCACTCTTATTGTAAGCTGAATGCTCGACCGTATCATCAAAGATTAGACACTTGCCTTCTTGCCAGCGTCTCGGTTCGTCTCCCACTATTATAGCGCACCCGTGAGGAACTTTAAGACCTAAATGACATCTTAACACCTTATCGGTGAACCCTGTGTGTGGGTGTATCTCAGTAGAGCCTCTTAAAATAGAAAAAGATGCAGTTGTGAGCCCAGGAATGTCTTTAATCAACTCCCATGTTTTCGGGCATAACTTACATCTGTCCTCGTCTTTCTCTCCAAAAACTGTAAATGGAAATACATCCCACTCACCTCTGTACAGATCATGCTCAAAGTAGGGGATCGTTCCTGTTTTTAACAGGATGTATTCGGTCAGGACCGATGCCCAATTATCTTGGAGCTTTTCCACAAAGGGAAAGCGGGATGTATTATAAAACATTACTCGGCAGCGTCAGGGGTCATTTTACGACCCTTTCTTCCACCGTCTTTCTTCTCTTCGACCCAAGCTCCTTTGCCTGTGTCGCCTCTAGAACCTCTTCTCTGACCTTGCATGCGTCCACGCATACCTTTCTTAGCCATTTCCATTCTAGCTTTTACGCCTTTCTGGAAACGTGCTTCCTGATCACAGCAGCCGCTCATACCACCCACACCACATGAGGATAAAGCTAACGCTGCGAGGATTGCGATAGCAGCCCACATCAGGTTCTTTTCTGTTAAATACTTTTTCATAATTAAATCTCCTTGATTTGTGTTACATTTACCCCAGCTTTATTTAGTAGGGCTAAACCATTTTTTGCGTACTTATCTCGATAAACTACTCGTTCAATCTCAGCTTGGATAATTAATTTGGCACAGTCGAAACAAGGAGCCAAGGTAACATATAGAGTGCTACCAACAGAAGAGTTGTTCGATCTAGCGATCTTAGCGATAGCATTAGATTCTGCGTGAAGAACTTCAGGCTTGGTGTAGCATTCGTCAACATAGTCGTAGTATTCGCATTGATTTGAAAATCCTTTAGGAGTTCCGTTGATTCCCTCAGCAATAATATGCGTGTCTTTGACGATCAAACAACCTACTTTTTTTCTAGTAGCATGTGAGAGTGTGGCAAGAACGCTTGCCATGTCCATGTAAGTTTGATCTAGTTTATCTTGATTAGCCATGATGTTTTGTATTGGTACACTCGATAGGATTCGAACCTATGACCTACGGATTAGAAGTCCGTTGCTCTATCCAACTGAGCTACGAGTGCTTGGTAGGACAGGGGGGACTCGAACCCCCACTTGATAGATTTTAAGTCTATTGCCTCTGCCTATTGGGCTACTGTCCCATGGCTCCCAGACGAGGACTCGAACCTCGGACCATTCGGTTAACAGCCGAACGCTCTACCAACTGAGCTATCTGGGAACTAAACAGTAAGCCTCATAAGACTTTTTATCATCCTTGTTTCTCTTCCGTTTAACCACAAAGAACTTAGGATCGACTCCTTTCTTCATGCGGAACTTTTTGTAATGCTCGATCTGATCAAGTGCTTTCTTCTCGCTCTGGAACAGACCAAACGTGATACGTTTTGAGTTAGGACTCTTTAGTGACATTTACTTCTTCTTACTTTTAGGGGTTGACGCTTTTACCATAGCTGCTACATCATCAGGATGTGCAAAGATAGTATTCTTAACAAGTTCCCTGATGTTTTCTATCATGGGAATGTAACTAGGATCATTACTCTTCATCAGAGTCTTCCTCTACAAGAAGTTTAGGCTTCTTCGTCTCTTCGTCAAGGCCAAGAAGATCCTTAAGCTCCAAAACAGCGGTGCTCATTTCGTCACGCTGCTCTTCCATCTTACCAAGCTGCTCATTAATCTGCTGGATAGCCATTTCGACTTGATCGAGGCCCTGTTCAGCGCCTTCCAACATACGAGCAAGATATTTTTCATTCATTTCATTCATAATTTTAATTCCTTATTTAAGGTACTGGTCGGAGAGATAGGATTTGAACCTACGACCCCCTGCTCCCAAAGCAGGTGCGCTACCAAACTGCGCCACTCTCCGATGGTGAGTACAGGGTATTATAGAAAGGTGAGATCAGTTCTTAGGAAGAAGATACATTATATTTTTGAGTGTTAATGATCTTCACTTCTCCCTTGACGATCCTTGGAGTGTAGTATGCTCCATCCTTCTTGGGAACTAATTTATTCAAGATAGCATCAGCAATCTTGTCAGAAATATTATTCTTAATAAACCTTGAGATGTTCCTCGCTCCGTACTCTGCTGAGAAACCATTGTCTACAATGAAATCAATCAGAGGGTCCGTTGCTTTAATAGGTAAATCTTCCAACTGGAGTTGAGCGATCTCTCTGACCTCTGCTTTACTCAAAGAATTAAACACTACGATGTCATCAATTCGATTCAGGAACTCAGGACTAAAATGTTTTTTAACTGATTTTCTGATGATGCTGTCTGTAACATTTTGTTCGATCTCTTCTGATCTGTCGAATCCCATGGGGTTCCTGTTTATATCAGTTACTCCTTGGTTAGATGTGAAGATAAAGATCGACTGGCTGAAGTCTAAGACCTGTCCCATGTTATCTGTGCAAGTGCCGTCATCTAGAAGTGAGAGCAAGAAATCATACAACTTATGGTGAGCCTTCTCAATCTCATCAAACAAGAACACCCAACTGTTAGACTCCTCTGCTTTCTCAGCCAGCAGACTCTTCTCTGAGTGTCCCACATATCCAGGAGGAGAACCGATTAACTTAGCGTACTCATGACCACCTGCATACTCAGCGCAATTGATCTTATAGAAATTACCACTAAACTTCTCGCCAAGCAACTTACCCACTTGTGTCTTACCTACACCTGTAGGGCCGACGAACAAAAAGGAGGAATGCCCCGATAAACCAGAAGCCATCAGCTTTAGAGATTTAACGATTGCATCAAGCGCAGGTCGTTGTCCAATGATATGCTCTTTGAAGTAATCTTCTAGGTTATTGATATCCTCAATACCTGAAAGAGCTACACTTCCACCTTGATCTGCTTTAGTTTGAATCTGATCTTTAATGTGCTTGAGGAACCTACGCTCCACGCCAGACATAAAGGTATCTGTGTTCAAATCAGTACAGATAAATTCTAGGGCGAAGGGAGGGTAGAGTCCGACGATTGCATTATACGCAGCGTCAACACCCTCATTCATTTCGTCAAGATCATCTGTGTCTAGTAGGTCAAAGAATCCTTCAACATCAATCAAGAATTTTCTAACGATAAAAGTCTTGTAGTCTTCTATCTTAATAGACTTGTCTTCCTTTAGGATCTTACTTCTAAGGGACTCATAAAGTTTCTGCTCCTCATTTAAGCTATATCCCTTTACAAAAAGGACTAGATCAAGTTCGGGACATACAACACGGTAGGTTTTTTTCTTACTCATCTTTTAGTAGATTGTCTAACTCATTAAATACAGAATTCTCTGCGCCTTTGGATGCTTTCGTTTTAGTGTCTGATGTAGACTCTTCCATCTTAATAACTAGATTAAGAATCTTCACCACATTATTTTTAGAAGCCTGTGCAACTTTGAGAGCATCAACCATTAAACCCTTTGCAGCAGCGTCTTGTGGATTCTCGTCCACCATCGCTCTGAAGAATCTATGGGCATCGAGGGCTAAATTTCTATCTTCAGCAGCCTCGTCAATAAGTTTTTTGGCAATCCGTTGGACTCTAGTTGGTCCAAGAATCGAGTTTTTGGGGATATAGTTTGTTGGCATAGCCTTGTTCCTCCTTATTATCTAGTGTATCTGAAATGTTTTTTTGTATGTACCATGTAACTAACTCCGTAAACTCTTCGTATGTTAGAGTTAATCCAAATGGTTTCCACTCCATTTGCAAATCACTTAGCATCAGGATCCCCCATAATTTCCATGTGTGCGAGATGAGCGTCCTTTAACTCAATCCCCATGGGCAGGTCGAAAGAAGTCTTCGTCTCCCTAATTGCTTGAACAATGTCCATCCTCTCTGGGTATTCCATTTCCAACTCAAGATGAACCTTGATTGTTCTAGTAATTAGATCCCTACGACGATTCTTTGCTGTGAAGTCCATCTTAGTTTTCTCTTGTCCTTTCTTTTTATCTCCCCAAATCCAACTCATTTTATTGTTCCTGTGTAATGAATAACAAGGGCATATCTAGTGCCCTCTGTAACCGTAGCGATCCTGTGCTGCGTGAAGCCATCCCAGACCACCGCAGAGGCTCTTGGTTGCTCTATTATAGAGGGATTGCCCATGGAGTCGAATAAAACCATTTCCCCTCCTCTGAAGTCCTCATTCAGCAACACGGCAGCCGTAGCAACAATCGGTGGACGAATTCCATTAGGACCAGAATCCCAATCACAATGTGATTCAAACTCTCCACCCTCGTCATACTTAAGAATCCAGAACCCATGATGACCAGTAGCTATGTCACAGACATTATTTCTAAAGCTCCAATTAATATGCCTTAAAAAACTTTCACCCAAACCGAAAAGATCAGGCAAGACTTCAACTACCTGCTCGTCATTGGGAGAACGAAGTTTAGAAAAAGGGTTAGCGATCTGATACTCCATACAACCTGGATTGTATGACCATTCAGATCGCTTCCCCCGATCATCAACTAATTTAATTAGTTTTGTAGCTAGTTCTTCAGAAACAACATCCGTAGCACTAATATATGTTGGTTCTGGGTTATTTGTTTTAACGCTTTCCATTCCTAAATTTCTCAAAGCTCACATCTTCGTAATCATCCCATTCATCGGAATCACTAGAGTCTTGCTTCGATCTATCATAGGAGGCTGCCCTTGCAACTTCTTGCTTAATCTTACGATTATTATTTTTATTCTTTCGCAAGAGTTCCTTGGTGCTTTGCCCGTCTGCGTATTTATCTTTCATTTGAAAATACCGTAAACGTCTTCGTCTTCATCGCCTTCATAATCTTCACCAGAGAATAGACTTGCTACCTCCGCAAGAGCTTGAGCAACATAACCCTTTACTGGAAAGGATAATGATACTGAACCAGACTCAGTATCCCAATACATTTTTGCACATTTTGGATTGTCCTCCATCATATCGTAAACTAAATTATACAGACAACAGTTCTTATAATAACTCATAAATTCTGCGTCTGAAGCCTTAAACTTCTTCTCGCCATCTCGTCTATTCAGGAAGAATTGCATCTGTGCGACTGTAATATACAGTCCTGCATCATCCATCATAAGTGGCTCTCTAAAATCGTATTTTCCGCGCATAGTGGTAAGCGAGGGAGGAGAGGACGGGGGAGACTCCCCTCCCTCTAAGGATTAGTTGAGAGCGTAGCCCTCACTATATGTAGAGGCCAAATCCCAAAGTTGTGTGTTCAAATTCACATCTTTTTGAATGTTAGAGATCGGGCGCACCATACGATTAGTAGAACCGTTGCGGAATCCACCTCGGAGGAGGTTTTCTTGAGCCACATTAAATGTAGTCCAAAGGTCAGTTTTCTTATCCGCTTCCCTGCGAGGGGTTGCGACATCAAGAATCAGTCCATCGTCAGGACTATCCCAGCGGAGCTTTGCAGCGTCAGCAAAGAAATCCTTACGGCTGCGCTCAGACATTTCAGTCTCCTGCCAGCCACCAATCTTGTCCGCAATTTGCGAGGCGTTCATGATGAGTTCACGGGATGCTTCCGTAACCTGCTTAGGCTCAAAGCCGATGTGGCGAATTTGAATCTTGCCGAAGTCTTGGTCAGAAACAACCATTCCATTCGAGCAGACCATTCGGAAGATTCCACCCTGAAGAGTGTAGCCTCCAAGACCATTGTGAGCGTTCATAAGAAGCATCTCAGGGAAGGAATCACCAACACCGAAATCACTCATGGTCATGTCCTCATGGCGAAGACGAATGATGTGCTTGGCATGTCCTTGGCTCCACTTCCTAGCACTTACCTGCTGGGCCTTCCAAGCAGTCCAGCCCTCATCTTGAAGGATCTCAAGAATGTCAGTAGTGGGGAGGAAAGAGTATCGGTCAGACACTCGACCATCTTCGGGCTCCGTAGCAAAAGCAGCGGGAGCGTAAGTGCGTAGCAGTTCTTCGTTTTTAATCATTTTAGTTATCTCCAAAGGTTTGGTTAAAGGCTTCATCACGGGTCAGTCCAAGGTTCTTCTGCTCTTTGGTCATGCGGAATCGCTTACCTGTCTTAGCAGTATAGTCTTCGATAGACTCGTATAGAGAAGAGGTTTTGGGTTGCTCCTTCTTAGGAGCGGGTTTAGGTACTTTAGGCTGTGAAACCTTCCTGCCAAATACGCCATCGAAAGCGTCATTGATAAGGCAGGAAAGCTCCTCAAAAAATTTATCGTCTGTCATAGGTATTGCCTCCGTTTGGCTCCCCCTATTATACCCGTTCAGAGATTAATTACAACCCTAAACCCCAAAAAATTTGTGAAGTTCCTCAAAACCCTCGGTCTTGGGGTCCAGAAGCAGGGTTTCGAACTCCTTAGATTGGAACTTTTTCCCTGTCCCTGCTACGGTATACCATGCACCGTTCCTCTCGACCATCCCATCTGCCTCCAGATGCTTCAATGTCCCAGCGTAGGGGTTGAGGCCCTCGTTGTACATAAGCTCAAACTCACACTCCCTGAAAGGCACAGAGCATTTGTTCTTTGTATTCCTGACCGTACCCTTGATCCCTGTAACTCTTTTGTGATCGTCCTTAAGTAGATCGCTGGTTTTATTTGAAATACATTTTAAGTTTACGCCAAGGTAATACTCTAATGATTTTCCACCAGCAGCCATAGTGTCAGGGCTCCCATACATCACACCCACTTTATTCCTAATCTGGTTGATGATGACCAGAGCAACTTTATGCTTACGCATGAGTGGGTTAATCTTTCGCAAACAAGCGCCAGTAGACTTAGCTCTAATGGCTCCCTGCATATTGTTACCATCGTATCCCTCAGCTTCATATTCTGCTTTTGAGGGTGACACAGCAATGCTATCGTATGCAACAACAATAGGTGTCTCAGTATCAGTCTCACGAATGGTCATAATTGCATCCTCGATAACTTGGAAACACTCTTCCAAAGTTTCAGGTGCAGCATAAATCAACTTCTTTGGATCTAAACCCAAATGCTTC
>Ga0208303_1000736_pt1 | contig 13477 bp, 13 predicted proteins | sample CB_VirMetaG_2_FD_184537 | JGI IMG/M metagenome (GOLD analysis project Ga0208303, IMG submission 184537) | Freshwater to marine saline gradient viral communities from Chesapeake Bay - CB_1504_2 Viral MetaG (SPAdes) (version 4) | ecosystem: Environmental > Aquatic > Marine > Coastal | place: USA... | reverse complement strand
CTTGCTATAATATAATAATCCTCATTTGAGAGAGTAACAGAAGGATAAAAAGTAGGTAAATATCCTACTTTACCACTTAGAGTTTTTTGGGTTTGTATTTCTTCGTATCTTCTAGCCATTATGCAGTAAATCCATCTAAATCTAATGAAGCATTAATATCATTTCCAGTAGAAAAATTAAAAGCACTGGATCTTGAATTACCATATTCTCTAAATTTTAAATATTTAGCATTTTTACTTCCTTCGTCACCTGTTAAAAGTATACCATTATTTTCTTTTTGACTAAAAGGAGCAAATGATGGTAAACTTGATAATATTGGTTTAAAAGAAGCAGCAACATCAATAATTTGAGGTGTTTCTAACATATCACTATCAAGTTTATTTTCTGGAGAGTCATAGGCTATTTCCCAAGGATATTCATCAGCAACAGTTAAATTTAATGATTCTAATATTCCTGGGGTTCTATGAAATAAATCTCCAAGAGTTAATCTTACTATATTACCTCTCATAAACCCAGTACCTTTTTCATAGTCTGGGTATAAAGTTGAAAGAAGCCAGTTTAATTTTCTATATAAGGGGAACATTTCTTGTTTTGATTGGGCAGAAATTTTAAAATTAAAATTAACCGTTCGATCAAATCCTTGATAAGTATAAAAATTTTCTCCTCTACCGGCATATCGTTTTGAATCCCATTGAGCAGAATGATTATCAGAATATCCAGTTAAAAAGGCTCTTAAATTAATTGATCTTTGAGTTGTGCCATCATTAGCTATAACATCAAATCCAAATTTTATTAAGTCTCTACCTTCTTTATTATTTCCCGCAAAACCACTATATGGTCCATCTTGAATATCTAATAAATTAAGTGTATCTTGGGTAGTAGGATCTGCTACATTAATACTAGTTCTATCTGTTCTTGATCCAGGATCTCCTATATTTACTCTAGTAGCTTTATTTACTGAAGGGTTATTATAATTAGTAGTATTAGATCTAAGAACAGATCCATTTATATTTTCTCTAAAATTAGAAATTTTTCCAATTCCTCCACTTGATCCATCTTTACTACTATCTCCCATTTTCATTAATTGATCATATCGAGATGTAGAAGCAAATTTAAATTTAGTATCGGTATTATTTGTAATTCTAATAGAACCACTAGTTTGTTGGTCTAAATTACTTATAGTAACTGTATCACCTGCAGTTTCAACTCCAGTATCAATATCGATACCGTAATTTATTTTAGCTATTTCTGAGGCTCCTAATTGTTTATTGTAATCAATTTTAATTGACCCTAAATCAGTAGATTGTATAGTATTTCCTCTTAAACCAATAGCAGAAGGCCCTACAAAATTAGGGGCATCATAAGTATTAATAATTGCACCTTTATTATCTGTAGCACGTCTTATTAAAGTAGATCCTAAACCATATAAAGAACCAGGTCCTCCTTCATAATTTATTAATTCAACTGTATCCCTTAATCTAGAAATACCTGTGAATATAACAGTATTATTATTTGGATTAAATTCTGTATCGGGTTGAGGAAGTAATTTTAATTCATATAAAGATACTAACCTATTTTCATATTTAGGCTTTTTAGCAACAATTTGCTCGTATTTATTTCTAGGTTCAGTTAGTACATTAAAGTCAGAACCAGCATTAGGTAAGTGAAATCCAGTACCTACACTAGCTATTTGTTCGATCATGTTTCTACTACCTAATCCTTGGTTTCCAATAGGGAATACCCTAGTATTAGAATCTCCTTGATCTCTACCTGTTTCTATTTTAGGGTTAGAACGTAATAATGATCTATATTTGTCTGTAAATGCTTTACCTTGAGGATAATAAAGGAAAAAACGGTCTATTCGTGTAAAATCTTCTCTTGAGACAATTTCTTCATAAGAACCACCTCTAATAGGAAAATCTAAACTTAAAGCTTGTGTTGTTAAATCATAATATTGACCAACAAGTTCATCATCTAAGCTAGGGGCACCTCTTTTAATAAAAGGCTGACCAGAATAACCCCCACCTGAAATATCTTTGGAATACTTATTTTTAGTATATTGTGTTCCAATGACACCAGTTGTAGGATTAAACTCCTTTTGATACCTTTGTTTAAGAGTAATTGCCACTTATTATCTTTCTAAACTACTAATAGTATTAGAAGCACCTTGTAAATCAGATAAACCTGCTAAATCACCAGATAAAGCTTGGTACTGATATCCATTATTAGGTGTATAGGGTTGGGTAAAAGTTTCTGTGTTGATAGTTTTACCTTGATTCATAGATAAATCTGAGGGTCTTTCTCCTACAGCAAAGTATCTATCACTGTTTAATTTTACATTAGGGGTTCCATCACTAGAATACCCTGCTTGATCAGGTGTTTCAAAATGTAATTTTGAATTTTTTAATGAGGCTTGATCATTTTTTTGATAAGCTTCATATGAACTGACTGTAGAACTAGCTTCTCCATTTTTAAAACGGATCTGTCTACCATTGTTAGGTGGGTTGTTGTATAAATCTAATAAGCTCATAATAATAGGGTTTGTATATAAATATTAAACGGGTGGAAGATTATTTAATATTGTGGGTGTTTGTAAACGTGATGAGACTCTATCGCCATCTAGATTGATTGTTGCTCTAGAGGCTCCGTCTCGTACAGCATTTGCTATTAATTGTATGTCGTTTTTAGATAGTGTTACTGTAACGTTTGTAGGTGCGTTTCTTTCACTACTTTTATCTTTTGGGAATAAATTAGTACCTGCAATTACAGTATCTTTGTTATTTAAAGCTATAGCACCTTCAGGACCTAATAATGTTCTATTACCATAACCACTACTACTTCCTCCTGGGGAGAGTATATCATCACCTTTAGTACTTAAAAAAGCATATGCCGCGGCACCTGCTGCTAAAGCAATACCTCCAGCTATACCTAAAGTAGCGGCACTCGCCCCTGAAATTTTAGCAACTGCTTCGGCTATAGCAAGTCCTAGATTTTTAACCATTACAAATCCTTGTTTAATTAAAGATCCTACTGTTTTTCCTTCCATTTTTGATCTTATAGTTGCATATAATGCTGAGGCTTGATTATAAGCGGTTATAAGCCCATATGATATAGTTATTGCTCCTACTATTGATTGCATAAGGCTTAATTCAGTATTAGCACCTGTTAATAGATTATAAAAACCAGATACAGAATCTGCAATATATCCTATACTACTTGCTATACCTTCAAAAGTAGCTTTAATTGGTATTAATATATAAGATAACATTTCAAATGCAGGAATTAACATTTCAACAAAAGGAGTAACAATTTTCATTACAGGTCCTGCTATACTAACAAATAATTCTTTAGATTTTTTTAATATTTTATTAAAATTTTCTTGAACTGATTGAGATGCTAATTGTTGGGCATATGTTTCATCCCCTAAGTTAGCAATAGCATATGCCTCACCATGTTGTGCCTTTAATGTTTCAAATTTTTCTTTAGCTTCTTTTCCATCTTTAGCCCCTATAGAGGATAATGCTTTTTGTTCAATAAGCATTGCTCCTAATTCATCAGCAGACATACCCATTGCCTTTGCAACTGCTTCTTGTTCAATTCTAGTAGCATCTGCAAATTCTTGTTGTGAATAACCTTGATTAGATAATTCTTCTGCTACTCCAGCTAAATTATTAGTTAATGCAAAATATCTTGCTCTCTCTAAATTTAATTCTTTACCTGAAATTACTTCAGCTTCAAATTCATTAGCAAGTGAACTTTCTATATCTAATAATCCATCAGCTATTTTTTCTAATTGGGATATTTCTAAGCCTAATTTTTTAGCTTGGAATACTGCTTCAGCTAGTTTTCCAGGTTGAGAAGCAAATGTAGCTAAAGTACCCTTAGAGACTTTAGAAACTGATTCTAATAACTGTTTTTCATTTAATGCTAAATCATTTTGTAAATTTAAAGCTTTTGCTTGACCTAAAAATTGAGTAGTTATGTCTTTTACAGGTTTACCAGTAGCTAAAGAAACTTTTCCTAAGGTTGTAGCAGCTTCTGCACTATATTCAGCTTGTTCAGTTAATTTAGTAAAATCAACTAATAAATTACTACTTAATTGTGCATTAGTACCTAAAGCTGAACTTAATGCTTGTTGTGCTTTGACTAATCCTTCAGTTGTAACAAAGGTATCCATAGACAGATTAGCAACATCTGTCATTGAGCTAACCATAGCTAAACTTTCATCGTAACTTATTCCTAAGTTTTTAGCTAATTCACCTGAAGATTTATCTACTGATATAAAAGCGTCTGCTAGAGATTTTAATGCTAAAAGGGGTAAAGCAGCTAATGCAGCTCTTCCTAAGGATTTAGCTCCAGCAGCAAATGCTTTTGATGAAGATTTAGAAGATAATGCAGTTAATTTTGCAGAATTAGCGGCTTCTTTAAAAGGGCCTGAAAATTTTCTTAACCCTGGAATAGCACCTACTATGTCTTCTAAAGCACCAAAAGTTTTTACTCCTAAGTTATCTGCTAATTGTTGGGATTTTTCTATTTGGTCATCTAAAGAGTCAACAAACTCCTTAGATTTTTTTACTTGAAAATCTATACTATCTTGTATAGCTTTTTGTAAATCTTTATCCTTAGTTAATTCTTTAACTTGAATTTGTAAAAGTTTAGAAATATTTTTTTCTGCCTTTTCTTTATCTTTTTGTAATTTATTAATATTTTTTTGGCTACCTAATTCTTTTAAAGTAAGAGAATAATTTTCTTGTGCAATTTTTGCAAGATCTCTAGTAATAGATCTAAGACTTGTTTGTTCAACTTTAGCAAATTCTATACCTTTAACTTGGTCAAGTATAACATTTGATATGTCTTGTTGATCATTTAATAACTGTTCATTTATACCTACTCGTTCGTTAAGTATATTATTAATTTTTTGTTCTTCTTCTGGAGTAGCCATTGGATAATATTTCTCTAATATAAATATAAAAAATGCCTACTTTTTGGTAGGCATTGATGTATTATACACATTAGCAGGATTAATATTAGGTCGTGCTATTTCTTGAGGATTATTTTTCAACATATTAGATTGTTTACTTTGAGCCTCATTTTGTTTTTTATAATATTCTTCTATTTTTCTAAAAGTAAAATTACGAAGCCAAATTGGCATATTATATAAAGTATGCCAATCGTATCCTCCGTTGCCGTGGAATACTATTTCATGTATTTGAGAGAATAAATTTTGTCTATACTCCGCTGTCAGGCCAAAAAAAGTTAAGATTGATGGGGATATTGATGCCCTCCTCTGCACCTTCCCCGGTATATTTTAAATCAACATCTGGTGATACACGGCGTATTTCTTCACGTAGTGATCTTGAATCCTTAGCTAACATGTAGTTATCTACAAATTCTCTAATAGATTTTTTTTCAGTATCACCATCTACTGAAGTAATTATGTATTTTAAACGAGTAGAGATTTCAGGAGCACTATCTTTTTTAATTTTTTGTAATCCTTGGATTTCTCTTTCTATTTTTTTCTCGTCTCCGTGTGTTAAGATTTTATAAGTAATTAATACTTTAGAATGAGGTAATTCATATTTAAATTCATTTATACCTTCTTCAACTAAATTTTTAGGATCTAATAATTTATCTTCTAGAGTTGTTAAATCAACAGTAAAGTCTTCAATTTGATTAGTATCTGAGTTATAAGCTCTAAAAGTATAGTCTTTACCGTATCCTAATACACGAGATGCAATTAATAAAGCATTTTTATCTCCTATTATTATATCATCGATATTAATCTTAGAGACAATTAAAGATTCAATTAATTTATCTAATACTGTTCCTTTTGAAATATAATTCTGATTAGTAAGAATATCTTCTTCTTTAGCAGTCATGTATTTCATTTCCACTTTACCCGAAGATAATGGATTATCCTTAGGATATATTAATCCTCTAGAGGGTAAATCAACAATTTCAGTTGGGAATTTAAATTTGTTTTCTGTAACTTGTTCTTCCATACTATAAAATAACTAATTTGTGGATATAAATATATAAAAAAGAAAAAGGTGCTCCAAGTGGAACACCATTTTTCAAAGGTATGGAGGGTTGGGGTATTTTTTAGAAGTTTAGGATACAATAATCCATTGCAATGGTGATATCTAGACTAACGGCAGCATCAGCGCTCCAGTCGTATTCACCGAATGTGGCAGTTTTACAATATGCTCCCTTGATTATCCATTGAGAAACCACGTCTCCTACAGGACCTAATATATCTAATTGTAAGTCTTTTTTGTAGAAATCTGAGTATCCATCACGACCAGTTACTGATTCGTGGGCTAAACGTGCCCATTCCATTACGGCTTGAGCTCCTGATGGGGTTACAGGATCATATAGACCTAAAGTCATATCGTTCCATCTTACTTTACCTTTTACTTTACGGTAAACATTGATATGATCTAGGATGATTTCACCAGCTTCAAATCCAGGTGCAGTAGCATTTTTTATCAAGTATGATGGAACTCCATCTATAAACATGATAAACCTGTTTTGTACCTTTGGTTCAAAGGCGGTGAACATTATTTCATTGGGATCTTTTACTGCCATTTTAGTATATGTTTATTATAAATATTGCCTTTTTAAATTTCTACTCCAGTTGGTGTAACATTAAAGTCTAAGATTATAAATTCAGCCGTTCTTGTTGGTTGAATAAATATCTGTCCTACCAATTGGTTTCTATCAATTACATCAGGCGTATTATTTGTGTCATCCATTACAACTCTAAAGGCAAATATACCTTGTCTTTGTTGTACTGATTCCAAATATGGGTTTACTTGGTTTAGGAATCTACCTCTTGTAGCCGCTGTATTTTGTTCAAATAACAATCCTTCACCAATTTGTCCAATTACTCTTTTTACTTCAATTAACAGTCTACGAACATTTACTCTATCTAAGGCTGTTGATTTAGTTTGCAATGTTTTCTGACCGAATATTACAGGGCCTTGTCCTGGGAATGAAGCAATTGGGTTTACTTTTCCAGCATATAGTTTATCTCTATCTGATGGGGTAAGTTTTCTTTCTGCTTGAATAGCACCACCTACACCACCTCTATTAAATCCTGCTGGGGCGAACCATTCAGCACCTAATCTATCGTTTGTAGCATAAACAGCTGGGATCAATGTTGAAGCAGGTGCATATACTAGTTTATTAGTTTCAGGTGATAATACTTGAACCCAAGGCCAGTATGTTGCAGCATAACTTGAATCAACTGTTCCTGCTGAAGTTATTGTTTGGTTTATTGTAGAACCATAATTTCTACTATCAATTACAGCAATTGCATCTCCTCTTTCTGTAACTGTATCGATTAATGTGTTTGTTGCTGTGGCACCGTTTTGAATTGTAACACCAGGAGCGGTAATTACTTCAAAATCATATTCGTCTTTATTTGCTAATAAAGCTATTGATGATGTATAATCAGCTGCTACTACACCTTGGATTGAAGCTACACTAATTTCATCAAACATTTTTAATTGTTGATCTCCACTTCCAAGTCCATATACATTACCTGATCCACCTGCAAATTCTCCATTTTCAGCTCTATTAGCTCCAGCAATTGATCCACTACCAACTTTAGGTAATGAAGAAGTATATTCTGGTTTGAAATTTCCGTCGTTATCTAGATAATTTAATGTTGGGTTTGGTACAGATGATACTCTTACATAACGTGAATTGTTTATATAAGATCCAGTAATTTGGATAAATCTGTTACCATCTGAATCTGTATCAAAGTTTTTGGTTTGGTTACCAATTACAGATTCAATATAATTTGGAGAATTTGGATCTAATGATAGATCATTCCAAGTCTCTAAAATTGTTTTAGATTTAGAATTATCATCTCCTCTTCTGATCAATAGGCTGAATTGACCACTTCCTGAATCTACACTTGCTATTTCAAAACGAATATTGTCTCCTGAACCACTTGCTAATGAACCACTTGTAGTAACACTACCTGAGTTGTTCATAATGGAACCTTGTGAAAGTGTTTCTAATGTAAAGGATCCAGTAGTATAATCACCACCATCTGAACCTGTACCTATAGCAGCAGGCGTAGTTGTTGCTGGGGTGTAAGTACCAGATACAATTCTAGTTACAAGAATTGATTCACCTCCTTGTTGGAAGTAATTGTAAGCAGCGATTGAAGTTAGATATTCGTATGCGATACTAGCACTTTCAAAAGCACCACCAAATTTACTCTTATAATCACTATAAGAAGTAACAAGTGTTGGTATATTAACAGGACCTTTTACCGTAGGTCCTAAAAGCGCAGCACCAGCTGTGACAGGACCTTGGGAAATAAGTGTTTGGTCATTCTCACGAGTTAATACTCCGGGGGATAGTAAAGTTTCAGCCATTTTTATCTAGTTATTTTATCAATGATAAATATATAAGGGGGTATCAAAAACATTATTCGGGATATATAATCTCACCTGTTTTTAAATCAATTTGAGCTTCCCCATATTTTTCTTTTAAATTATCTCCTAATTGTTTTTCTTCTTGAAGAAGTTTTTCATATTCCATTTCTAAATATTCTTCTTCTTTATCTAAGTTAAGTTTTTTCAAAGCTAGTTGTCCTAACTGAATTGTTATCGTTTGGATACTATCTTGAAATTTAGTAATTTGCCCTAACTCTTCCTCTGTTACCTTTGTTTGTTGAATTGCCATAACTTAATTTAATTTATTTTCTAAATCTGATACTCTATCAGTTAATTCTTGAATTGTTTTTACTAATAATGCTGTTAGTTTAGTATAACTAATACCTAACGCATCTCCATTTTCTCCTGATGTTACTAATTCAGGGTATATTTTTTGTACTTCTTCGGCTATTAAACCGTAATCTTTTTTATTATTATTTTTCCATCTAAAATGCACAGGACGTAATTGATATACTGTATCAGTTTGTGATGATAAACCTTTAACATATTTTTTATATCTTAAAGCTGAGGTTTCTGTTAATGTTGTTACAAAAGCAGATCCTGTTACTATTAAAGAACCTGTTATATCTGCAGATCCTGTATGTGGAAATCCTCCTACACCTGTTAAATTTGATCCGTCTCCCTCAAATGAACCACTAAATGAACCCGATCCATCATCAACTAACATACTACCAGTAAATGAACCAGTATAGGATCCTGTAGGTGAAGCAACACCTGTTAAATTAGTCCCATCTCCCTCAAATGACCCACTAAATGAGCCACTAAAAATACCATCTCCTGTTCTAGCAAATGATGCGGTTTCAGCTAATGATGATGATGTTTCATAAGTAATCTCATGTGATGCTGAAATAGCATATGAAGCTGATGTTGCATAGTCAGCAAATGAGGCTGTCCCTGCTGTGTGTGAAGCTGTAACAATTCCTGTTAAACCAGATCCATCTCCTATAAATGAACCACTTATTGTACCACTTACAAATAGACTACCTGTTAATGCTGTACTACCGCTTACTCTAACTGCTAAATCGCCACTTCCGGTTACTATAAGAGAACCTGTAATAACAGCTGATCCTGTATAAGGAAAACCTGATATAGATTCACCACCTACGGTTAAATTTCCATCTACATTTATGGTATCTCCAGATACGGGAATTAGGGTATTAACTTTTAAAGTACTCATGTATATAAATATTTATTTTTTATTAAAAATCTTCTACTTTCAAAAATGATCCTGCTGTAACGGTAACAGTAACACCATTCGCTATTGTTAGGGGACCATATAAAGAATTATATGAATCGCTTTCTGTTGTATAATCAACGGATAAAGTTTGTAAATTTGAATACCCTATGCTTGTACCACCACTCCCACCATTTAAGGCATGTGAAGCAGTTATTGCAAAGCTAGCTGTTGCTAATTGGGATAGGGCATCTGCTATTGAAGCACTAGTTGCTCTATCTGCAAATGAGGCAGTTAATCCTGATCTAATTGTACCTGCTAAAGTAGCAAATGAAGCAGTGACTGCATTGTTTGCTATAGATGCGGTACCTGCTGTGTGTGAGGCTGTAATTGCTGTTAAAGCATGAGATGCTGTAGTTGCACTATCTGCATAAGAAGCAGTAGCATCAGGGCTTAAAGTAGTTGCACGAGCTGCTACTGAAGCTGAATCAGTTGATGTAGCTACTATTCCTGTTAAATTTGAACCATCACCAACAAATGAACCAGTAAATGAACCAGTAATAGAACCTGAAACGTCTCCTTCGTAAACACCGTCTGTATTGATACGAGATACCTCATAGGAATTGATTGCAAATAATAAAGGATGCGATGCTACAGTTCCTAATGCCCCCCTTGTATCTTGTGCTTCATAAAATATTGCAGCTCCTCCTTGTTTTTCATATACTGCAAGTGCATTTCCAGTATCTTGAACATAATGGAATGGGTATTGTGGAGTGTCAGTTTTTATACCTACTCTCCCATTAGCGTCATCTAAATAAATTAATTCAGCAAGAGAACCTGAAAGGTATATAGAACCTGTAAATTCATGAGTATTATCGGAAGTACTACCAAATTTAGTTGAACCACTAGAGTGAATTGCTGAAGCAGTTAAATTTCCATCTATGTAAGCAGACGATAGTAAAGCGTCAGACCCGCTGACGATGATTTTTTTCCAATTTGGCATATATACTCTATTATGGTTGGTTACTCAAATGAGCCCACTTCCCCGAAGGGCCAATAATACTCTAATATAAATATTTTAGGATTTTGGAGGCGTAGCTTCTATTTTATTTAGTTGTTTTTCTATATTATCAACTAAAGCAATAAAACTACGTGCTTCTCTACCTTTAATATCTAATCCGTATAATGCAGCTATAATAACTCGAATTTCAGAGGAAGTTAGCCCTTTTATAGTATGTTTTTCCATTATAGATAAATTAGTCTTTATCTAAAGATAAATAAGCTTGTTGGAGTTTCCAAGTAAGATTAAAAACAAGTTCAATGTCTTTTCCTTCAAATGAAGAAGTTTTAATTAAATTTAAAAGAGCTTGTAACTCTTCTTTATTTAAAAGTAAATCATCAGCTAAAGAAGGATTCTCGATTAATTTACGAGAATCCTCTTTAATTTCTAATTTTCCAGCTTTAAAACTCATAACTTTTTTAAGTTACATATTATGAATAAATATGTATGTCTCCATTATCTGCTACGAAAATATTACCTTTTTTAGTATATTTTGCTACTGTATCTGTAGGATCATTATCTCCACCATCACCTTCTATTACATTAGAGAAGAAAGCATCTGGGGTAAATGTATTTTGTGTAGCATCAAATGAACTGGTAAGACCAAATCTTAATGTGGTTTGATCGTATCCAAATACTTCGCCTAATCCGTTTGATCCTTGTTGTACTACAAATCCACCTTCTCCTGCTGCATTTGATCCACTAGCTAATCTAATAAATCTATCAGCAACATCTAAATCAGTGGTTGCTTGGAATGAAGCTGTACCTTGTACTGTTAAGTTTCTTGTAATTACAGCATCTCTAGTAACTGTTAAGTCTTGACCAATTGTTACATCATTTGGTAATCCAATTGTAATAGTTTGAGAAGATACACTAGTTTCAATTTCATTTGCTGTACCTGCAATATCAAATGTTTGTGATTGTAGGTCTACTGTTGAAGTTCCTCCTGAATCAGCATCAATTGTTAATGTTGTAGCGATTCCTGTTAAATCTGAACCATCACCTTGGAATGAACCACTAAATGATCCACTAAATTTGGTACCTACTACATTAGTTAACCCGGATAATGTTGTTGAAGAAGCACCTAAGGCAATTTCTGTTGTACCTACTGTAACGCTTGAGTTGGAAAGTTTATCGTTGGCAATTGAGCCATTTAACATGGCATTTGTAATACCACTTGCTTTAACTCTTAAAGTATCAGTATTAATTTCAATAGAAGAATCATCTACATTTACACTAAGAGCAGTACCACCACCTCCAGCTAAACCGTCTCCGGCTACTGAAGTGTTTAATTGTGTTGCTGTAATTCCAGCATCGGCAACTTTTACACCATTTGCTCCAACTGATAATGTTGAACCATCGGCTTCTACAGCTACTGAAGCACCTGAAGAGCCATTAAATGTAAAGTCTGCTATACCATTTCCGTCTACTAAGCTGTTAGCTAAAACGTGTGTAATTCCTGTTAATCCAGAACCATCACCAATAAATGAACCACTGAAATCTCCAGCACCACCTAAAGCATGAGAAGCTGTAGTAGCACTATCAGCAAAAGAGGCTGTTGCAAGTTGTGATAATTCATCTGCAATTGAAGCACTAGTTGCTCTATCTGCAAATGAGGCGGTTGCATCTGCACTTAATAAAGTAGCGCGTGCTGCTACAGAAGCTGAATCTGCGGTTCTAGCAATACTAGCTGTATCAGCATATGAAGCTGTTGCATCAGGAGATAAGGTAGTTGCTCTTTCAGCTACGGAAGCTGAGGCTACAGTACCATTAATAGTTCCTATAAAATCACCTTGGAATGAACCACTAAATGAACCAGAATGTGATAATCCAGTGGCAGCTGTAGTAGCTACTATATTTCCTGAACCATTTACTGCAGTTGTTGTTAAATTGCCTGAATTCCCAGTAACCAGACCTGATGATAAAGAATCAACTTGTAAATCGGTTAGATTAGCGGATGATCCTGATACTATGACTTTTTTCCAACTTGCCATTATATAATATTTTTTATTTTTGGGTTATATTAATAAATATTTAATTTCCTATAAAAAGGCTAGAGGCACTATATATTAGTCCCCCTCCTATAGGTGTTGCTGAACCTTGATATTCAGACATTTGAAAAATACCTTCATTGTTTACTTTTATATCACCACTAGGTGTGCTAACACGTAATGGATCTTCACTAGTAGAAGAAGATACTTCTAATTTAGCAGATGCAGATGTTAGGCCTATACCTACTCTAGCTGCATCTTTGTGTATTAATATTATAGATTCATTTGAATTACCATCTATAAACTGTACATCTTCTGTATCGCCTACTGTTTGTAATCTAAGTGAACCTGTAACATCATATCCGTCTGCTGTAAAGTAGATAGAACCTGATGCAGGTACTATTCTAACATTTTTAGCCATTTATTTTTGCCTTAAGTATTTCTACTTCGTCTTTTAATTCTTGTATACTTTTAATTAAAACGGATACTAATTTGCTATATTTAATACCTTGAGTTGTTCCATCATCATTTAATGTTACAAATTCAGGATATATCATTTGTACTTCTTCCGCTATTAAACCTTTATCTTCTTCATCTGTTGCTTTCCAAGTAAAATTAACTGGTCTTAAACTATAAACCATATTTAATTCACTACTCATTTCTTCAATATTTTTCTTATATCTTAAAGCAGAAGTTTCTGTTAATGATTGAACAAATGCAGAACCAGTTACAACTAAACTACCTGAAATATCAACAGCATTTACTCCTGATCCTGTAA
>Ga0208303_1000734_pt1 | contig 13504 bp, 36 predicted proteins | sample CB_VirMetaG_2_FD_184537 | JGI IMG/M metagenome (GOLD analysis project Ga0208303, IMG submission 184537) | Freshwater to marine saline gradient viral communities from Chesapeake Bay - CB_1504_2 Viral MetaG (SPAdes) (version 4) | ecosystem: Environmental > Aquatic > Marine > Coastal | place: USA... | reverse complement strand
GGTTTAGCTAAAATCTCAGAAGACTTCGAACTAGCGGGTGACGACCTTATTAAAGGTTATTTGCTTATCAACCAACCACATATCGTTGGTCGAGCAATGACTATTAAGTTAACACCTATTAGAGTTGTTTGCAACAACACTTTAACGATGGCTTTACAACACGGTGGCACAGCGTCCTTCCGTATGCCACACGTTAAAGCATTCGATGACGATGTTATACAGATCGCAGAAGAAGCTCTAGGGCTATCTGCTGAGCGTATGACAGAGTTTAGAGAAGCCGCAAACTTACTCTCTAAGAAGAAAGCTAAACATTCTCAGTTCCTTGAGTATGTAGGTGAGATTTATCAACCTGATATGATCGCTGCTTATAAACATGACCAACAGCTCAAAGCTGAAGGTAAGTTGATAGGTATGCAAGAACCTCTTGTTGAGAAATTTAACAAGTTTCCACTTCTTGCTGTCGATGCTCTAGAACAGTCTCCAGGTGCAAGTCTGAAGTCTGCTAAAGGTACGTGGTGGGGTGCACTAAATGCGATCACCTACGTTGAAGATCATTTACGCGAATCAGTAACCGAAGGCAACGCCCTGCATAGTTCATGGTTTGGTGCTGCGGCTAATCGTAAAGCCAAAGCTCTAGATTTAGCTGTGAAATTTGCAGAGGCTGCATAATGGCGAAAGACCCTAAATCATATTTAGTTGATGGTGAGGTTTTAGCTATGGTCTGGTCAGCATTGTATGAGGGAGCTAACGATGAGTTAGCTTCCGTCATACGCGATACGATGATCGCTCAAGGCTGTCAAGAACTACACGGTATTACCGATGCATCCCTGATCTTAATGTTCTGGAAACAACATCTAGAAGATAATGATCTTGTTAAGTTTACGGATCCTGATGAACCGATCCATTAATCTACAAGTCTTGCCTCTGCGGTGGTCTTAGTACTGCTTTACTTTCTAAGTAATCATAGGCATACTTGTAATAGTTGTTCTAACGCAAGTTAGAATTTGTTAACCAAAGAAAGGAGAAAGATATGCAAACAGCAACATCTACATCTACCTCTGCAAAGAGAGTACCTGCGAAAGCAGTAACAAAACCTTTGAGCAAAGCTAAAGTGACAGCAGTCCCGAAGCCTAGTTCAACAGGTAAAGGAGCTTCTAGAACTTTATATAAGTTCATAGGTAAAGTTCCTGAAGCCAAAGGTTTTACTCCGCAGATGAGAGCCTTGATCTTGACCGTTAGTGAAGCTAAAAAGAGTGATTTAGACTCTGCTAGTTTTACAGCACAAGATCTAGTATCTCTTGCAGTAAAGCAAGGCAATCTGACTACAGGTCAAGACCCGCTTAGAATCTTCAGATTTTATGCGAAAAGACTTGTAGCGGAAGGCTACTTTGCAAAGGTATAATCTGTTAAGTGCACAGCGGTGATCGTTGTGCACTTATTTTTTAGGGGAAAACGATGAATATAGAAATAACTAAACAAAGCGGATTGACATTTAAAACCAACGTAGCAGTTTTAGCACGACACGTTATACATGCAATGTTAAAAGATCCGTTTATTGAAATTAAAAACGAAGACGCTGAGTTTTTTGAAAAAGCAGTACATAACGTTATGTACGAAGCAATCGATAATCTTATAGAGGAAAAAGATGGCACAAGTTAAATACGCAACGGTTGAGATATTAGAAGATCTTACACAAAAAGCCGAAGACTCTGGCAAAAACAGATATCCTGACGTAGGGATCATTAACGGAGCCCTACTCGAATTAGGCTATGACTTAGAAAAAGTCAAACTTCCGATTACTTACACTTTAGATCATAACGATATAGAGGTTAGAGCTATGTTTGTAATTCCAGGACCTGATCCAGAAGCAAACGAGCGATTCTTTTTAGATATGGAATACGAAGATTATAACAATCTACCGCACGTAGATTTACCCGACAATATAATGTCAGACGAATTATGATTTATCGATTATTAACAGTATTTATAATTACAGGCTGTGCGTCATACGTTCCGCAAACTAAGGAGTGGAACGATCGATATGATCCTGCGGCTTGGCGTAAACAATTTGAAGAATGTCGGGATAGGTTATATACAGCTTATCCTGAAGAAGTAAAAAGAGATGAATGGTCAAAATGTATGGAGCAAGATTATGAACTTAAAGAAAGCTAAATTATTACGTAAGGTGTTGGAAAGAGGCGATGTCGATTGGCAAGACGCTAAACACGTACAAAGGAAAGATAGACAGGGAAATTGGGAAACTACGATCTTTTTAGATCCAAAGTGCGGTCGTGCGATATACCGAAGAACAAAAGCAATGGCACGAATGCGGGGTTCTTAATAGTGCTTTACTTTGCTAACTTTCGTACTTTATACTATAAGTATGTTTACTAGAACAAGTTTGATAAGTCCAGAGAGATTCATAAGATCTCCATTAATTAATGATACCGAGCGGGATTTTTTAGTTAGACCGCTCACCTCTCTGGCTCAAAACCGTGGTGATGTCCCGATCCTTGTAAAAGCCTGTACTTTCGAGTCGGTTAGGATGAACGGAGGTATATGCGGAAACCGAGATCCTCTCATCGCCACACTTTAACAGTTTATTAATAAGAAAGGAGAAATAAATGGAAAAGAATGAAATAATGCAAATGATCGATACGCTTACGCAAAGCCTCGATTTATTAGTACAAACGCAACGCTCGACACAAGAGTTTATGCAAGAACAGATCAATGTGAATAATATGTTGATACAACGTATTAAAAAACTCGAGGTCGAAGCTAACGTAGTCAAAACAGAAGAACCTGTTGCGATCAACGATATCTTCGATACGATGATTAATCGTTTCAAAAAAGAAAACGAAGATGCCGCGAAAAGCTAAACCTAAGTTTGATTTAAATCCTATAGAACGAGCTGTTGCGACGATCGCCATAGCTTTAGAACCTTATATTGCTGATCAAACGTCTGAAGAATATTTAGCACGTATTGATCGTAATAGGTTAGAAAGATCTATGGGATTGTTATTTCATACATTAGAAGCCGATGACGTTATCGATTATGACAAAATAACCGATGCTATGTTAGAAGGTTTCGATTATAAGGAGGACTTATGACACAACATAAGGCAGTCGTTGAGCAACAACGCGAAAAACTTGCACAAGAAGAAGATAATAACAAACTAGTTTCATATTATTATCAAAAAAGTCAAACAACACATTACCGTGAAGTTAAATATAAAAGCGGTCGAGTCGTTACAACAGATTTGAGTGGTAGAAGATGAGTAACCACTACGATAATATAGGGGTATGGACAATAGAACTTTACAGATTAGACGATGATGGAAATCCATTAACAGATAAAAAAGGTAATGTTATTAGATACGAATATCCAAACTTAGAAACCATGATTGATACCGAATCTATAACTGTTGACGATTTAGAGGTGGTAGAAGATGATGATATTTAGAGAAACATTTTGGAACACGGCTTATTGGGAAGAAAAAGGCTTTGAGTATTGGTTAGATTATTTATTTGTTGAAAGCGTGCAATGGCAAATATTAATTCCTGCTGTTTTATTAGGAATGTGCTTTGCATTAGTTGTATATAAATTAATAAAAATTACGAGGATGACTAAATGAGTGATTTTAATATGATGGGTGCTGTAGGTTATAGAATCTCGCATACGGACGAATCACAGGATTATCCGATTGCTACCATTAAAATAGCATTTAAGATGCCTGAGGGCGAAAACGGTCGAATCGAAATGTTTCACGTTCATGAAGCTCTACGCAGGATGATCGATAAAAAACAAATATCTTTTGATTTAACCTTACCACCACAACCACCACAGGAGCCTTCAATATGATGGATAATTATTTAGCGATTGGGATAGCAGAAGGTTTTGAAGAACCTGAAAACGAAGAACAAGTTATAAAAGCATGGCAACATTTGGTTGACACAGGCTTGGTGTGGACATTACAGGGTTGGTTTGGAAGAACCGCTAAAGATTTAATAGAAAAAGGTGTAATTAATGAGAGTAATTAATGATATCGTTGATTGGGCGGAAGTACGTGGTCTACTTTATGGTCCCGATATACAACCTGAAAAACAGATGTTGAAACTCGTAGAAGAAGTCGGTGAAACAGCTCGAGCTCTCGCCTACGGTGATGAAGCAGGATTAATAGACGGGATAGGGGATTGTGCTGTTTGTTTGATCGTTTTAGCTGAACAAAGAGGTTTAACGCTCGAAGATTGCATGAAAGCCGCTTACGATGAGATATCTGGTCGTACAGGTCGATTAGAGAATGGTTTATGGAAAAAAGACGAAGACCTTTAACACAAGAAGAAAAAGTAAGGCTTCTCGTTCTCGTAGTACTGCTTTACTTCGTAGGGCTCTTAGGCATACTTGTATTAGTTATTAAATAGGTTTAATGACACTAACTAGAAAGGAGAAAGATATGGATATTGAAAAAATCCAAAAACAGGTGGCTGACCTTAAAACTAACGTCAGTTTATTAGAACAGTCTTACGCAAACGACTTCAACTCAGATTTGATAAGATCATTACATGAGATTACCGATGTCTTAGATGGCTTACAACCTCGAATGATCGATCCTGCTGATTTAGAGAAAGGAGCAGAGCAACATGTGCTGAACGTATTATCCGAGTTAACTGCTCGTATCGATAATATAGAAGCTCGTGAGTATACTGACGACGGTATTGAAGATCTTGCCAGAGGTGCTATCCAAAATATGGACTTCAGTGCTGAGATCGATGATTGTAGTTTATCAGTGTGGGCAAGATGATTAGCGGACTACTTATCGACCCGTTCGAGCAAACTGTTACCGAGGTAGAGTTGTCAGAAGACTCTACCTTTGCCGACGCTAAAAAGCATATGCAACTTGATGGACCCCTCGACGTTGTTACATTAAGTGATGATACGATGGTCATAGTTGACGATGAAGGTTTATTAAAAAACAATAATCGATATTTCAAACTATCAGAGTTTCATCAGCCATTAGCAGGTCGTGCCATTATTGTTGGTTATGATGATGAAGGTGAGACTATTAGTGGTAGTTATAATGCTGATACGATCGAGTGGATGCCCGAGGATCATGTCGAAGAACCTTTTATGCAGTTTATACCAATACCAAATGAGAAGGAGATGAACTGATGATTAGTCAAGAGTGGAATGTGTATTTGACGGGACAAGAATATGTTGTTATTACGACAAAAGCTGGTTCAGCAGATGAAGCTTTAGATAATGCTATGAGAGTTGTAAATAACTCGCCTGTTGCATTTCCGAGTAAACCTTACACCTTAGATAAAATTAGACGCAAATGGCGTCCAACGGAGGAATAATTATGGGATTAGATTGTTATATTGTTCACAGTAATGACCGTGAGAAACCTTTTACAGCTGAAGATGATCCACGTATAAAAGATATTAATTTATGTGGTGGGATGATGAGTGGTCACGGTGCCGACGGATCGTTTCGAGGTAAAGCTTATGAGCCTTTAATGGATGAACTAATGGGAGATGACGGTATATGGCATATGCCTGAAGATAGTTTTGGAGTTTTACCTGAATGGTTAAAAGAACAAGCTCAAGCTCTAGCTGATCTATTACATGCAGTCGAATCAGATGCTAAAGAACAAGATCTACTGATTGATGATGGTAAAGCTACTCTATTACCTGAAACGATTATTTATCAAACACGTAATGATTGGGAGTATACCTACCAAGAAGTTCAAGACTTAGAATTGTTATTACGTTGTGCGAGTGAACGTGGTGCGGTAATGGTGTGCTGGTGGTAGTGCAAGGCTGCTTTATTTCGCTATACTCGGCTTTATACTATATATAAGTAAAAAATAACTAAGGAGATTTACTATGAGTGATAAAACTAAACCACTTTCGATTCACGAGTCGAATTTATTCTGGACTCCAGAGAGTTCAGAGGAGTTGAACGCTTACATCGATAAGCATATACCTGAAGAGGCTGTACTGATGCATATGGCGTGTGCATTCCAGCAGAACTTGATTGTTAACACCGTATTGAAATACGGTATTGAGAACACCGAGTTTGTTGCCGCTAAACCATTATTTACGAGGAAAGAAGCATGAGTGATGACAATAACCTAGTTGCAGGAGTGATGGCTGTTGATCCTTATCCGAAGATAGACTTCGATAAGATCAACGCTGTTTTGAAAGTAGTTCGAGAAGAACTAACAGACGCTGAGTTCAGATGGTTTATAAAGAAACTCGAGAGCGGTTCACCATGACAGTACAAGAACTAATTGATCACCTTCAAACGATTAACGATAAAAGTTTAGAGGTTAGAGTTTTAGAAAATAATCCAAGTGATCCAGAAAACAATACGACTAATTATTGGTTAGATGGTATTTCCGTAGCCGACAAAGAACAGAGTGGTTACGAGTTAAGTGGTGAAGTTGTTTTAGTAGGTAATGAATAACATGACCGACTGTACTCTATGTGACGAGCCAATTAGCCAAGGACGAAGAAGCCTTGGCTATATGACTTGTTTAGGTTGTGGTGAAGCCGCAGCCAACGAGTTAACGGAACAGCGTAAAAAACAGATTGCTCCAGTGTATAACAAAGGAGCTTATCAATATATAACTGAAAACGATTTAGAGACTATCGGGAGGTAGCTCTATTACTGCTTTAATTCGGCTTGGTCGCGGTTATACTATATATAGTTAAAAACTAACCATTATTTAGAAAGGAGAAAGCAATGGAAAAAGAACTAAAAGAAATTATCGATATGTTGAATAAAAACGAACGTCGATTAGTCGGTGAGGATGGCGGAATGGCTTTGAATGTACTCGCTACGCATCTATCGCCTGTTGGTATTATAAATGCTGGTCGTATCGATTATGGCTTCGGTGGTATTTGTGATCTTATAATACGAATCTATAACCACGGTGATTGGAAATTTGTAGTCCAGGAAGATGTTGAGGCAAAACCAGTGCATGACGGTGGTACAGTATATACAGGGACTGTCGATTTATACAATATCAATAGCAGGGCAGTATGAAAGACCCAGACAATATGTTATTGTTCTTTATGTTCGGTTTAGTGGCGTTAATCATAGCGTCGTACGTTGCTTTATTTCCGCTAATTCCTAGCTATACTATTTATAGTTAAAAAATAACTTTTAGCGATTAACTAAGAAAGGAGAAAGATATGAAAATATTTACTAAAGAGCAGATTGCCGCTCAGAACCAAGGCATTAATGACGCGAAAGCAGGTTTACCTTGTGACGCATCGTCAATACGAGTAACAGCGACTTACTTCGGAAAGTATGTCAACGATTACTACAAAGGCTACAAGCTAGGCTTTGCAGAGATGAAGTTAGAAGCTAGGAACGAAGATTATCAATCTACGATACTAGAAGATTCGACTGATGAAATAGAGGATCTGTCATACGATGGATTTCCTAATTACGAATCAGCGTGGGCATAATCATGGATAACGTATTTATAAAAACAGGTTGTCAAAACATAGAAATCTCTACTGGCGATAGTCCGCAACGAGTAGAAGATATTTATGAGTCAAAAGATTACTTGACTGAAATTATATATTCGAAAGACTTAGGTAGTTTCAAACAAGAGGTTGTTCATGCAGACGATATGGAATTAGGTCGAGTTACCGAGCCGAGTAATGTTATTGTTCATGTAGAAACAAACGATATCTATAACTTTATTCATTTTGAGTATGAAGGCGGCACGGGGTTTAGTTTACGAATACCTGTATTAGTAAGCAACGAAGAAAGTGAGTCTACGCAAGGTGAAACTTTCGGAGTTACGGAGTCAGCGATCTACTACGACGAAAACGGAATGTGAGATACTCTACTCTATCTAATAAGCTTGACTCCCTCAAGCTTTGCCCTCGCTTATGCGGGGGTTTTTTATGTTCGGTTGTTAACAGTCGGACGAATCGAGGGCTCTAATACTGCTTTTAATCGCTTGTAAAATCGCGGTTATAATATACTTATACGCTAAAAAGGTTTTAGCGATTTTAACTACAAAGAAAGGAGAAATAAAATGAAAGAACTATATGATAGAATACAAATAGAACTTGATAAACATCGAGTTGACGAATGGCACTCAGTTATACCATTATCAGAGGATGGAGCGTCTTTAGTTGACGATATGACCGAGGTGAGTTATCCAGGAGGACACCAACAAAACGGTTTATTCTTACACGAGAATGAACAGTCTGAGATTAAGCCGAAAGATGCATATACTAAAACTGCTTACGGAATGATGTTAGAAGATAACGATTATATTTATAATATATTTGCGGTCAGTGGAGGATGTGAACATCATGAAGGTCATTTAGCTCAGATTACGAGACATGACAAAGAAAGAGAGAGCCAATGGGAATATGAAGATAAGATAGTCTAATCTTTGCCCTCGGTCAGCGGTGCGTTGGTCGGGGGTTTTTTATGTCTATCACATTCTATTAATCTATGTGTATTGTTATTCTCAAAATTAAAAAAGTTTTTGAAAAAAGTTTTTCAAATGTACTAATATCTCTAATAAACTAATAGATTCGTTCTGTAAGTCTCTTGGTTACTCTATTCTTTGGTTCTGCAAAACTAATAGAATTCTATTAGTCTATTAGAAACTATGGTAAGATTACCTAGAGGGCATGAGAAAACTATTTATTTGATAATAAAACTAATATGATTGTAATAACTTTATGCGAAGCTCGGAGGTAGAATGAAACAGCTGACATACACGTCATTAATGCCAACAGAAGACGGTAAAGGATTCGTTGACGATAACGGTAAGATTTGGCAGCCACTCAACTCTAAACAAAAGAAATTTTGTAAGGAGTACTTCAAAGGGCAAACAGCCACTGAAGCCGCGATAAAAGCAGGGTATACGAAGGACAGGAAGGGTGCGAAGACACAGGGAAGCGTATTACTGAATCATAACCCAGTTGTAAAGAATTACTTGATCGACTTGGAAATCGCAGCTTCGGAGAGAGACGCAGTTTCCCTGGAGAACCACCTCTCTACTCTACACGACCTCAGAGAGGAGGCGAAGGACCAAGGTCAAATATCCGCAGCCATCACAGCCGAGGTCCATCGAGGGAAGGCAGGTGGACTCTACATCGATCGACGTGAAATACTAACAGCGAAAATCGATCTGATGTCCAAGGACGATATACTCGATCGACTCGAAAACCTTATTAAGAAAAGAACTTTGGATGCAAAGATTGTTGAAGGAGAGATAGCCGCGGACTAAGACTCGTGCGAATCGTTCCTGGTGGCATAATCCTGGACTCTTTATACTGCTTTACTTTCGCTTGTATCTAAGCAATAATATACTTATCTTAAATAAAGGTTATTTAAGAATTAACTAAAGAAAGGAGAATTATTATGATAGATAAGAACTATCAAGCAGGAGCCCAAAGAGGGTCAATTAACTACGACGCAGTGATCACTTTGATCGCTACACCGAAAGGAAAGTTCCCACCTCAAGCAGGGAAGATCATCGAAGCGTTAATCGCTGCGAAAGATCACACCATGACGGTGGGTGAGCTGATCGGCACTGACGGTTCGACCGAGAGTGCATTGGTCAAAGCAGGATTGGTAACAGTCCAAGAGCCGAATACCATTTGGGCTCATTATAGAAAACGTTTGATCGAGGAGAAGCTGATTACTGTCAGCTAACCACGGTTAACGAACGAGGGGACTTCGGTCCCCTTTTTTGTGCTCGCTCTACTCTACACTCTATCACTCTATCTACTCTATCACTCTATCCGTCGCTCTACTCAACCCTTCCTGCTCTACTCTATATATAATAAATACATTCGTGCGAATCGCCCAGAAAGAAAAAACATTCGTGCGAATCGGGTAAATAAAAAATAAAATCGCTAAAATCGCTAATAAATAAATAATTAAATAAACGTATATATATGTATACAAGTAAAGTAGTTTATTGTTATACTAGGTTATTGATTAGGCAACTAGGCTACCTTATCAATACTTAACTAACTAATAGCCTAAGAGGTATCCAACATGGATAACAAAGCAAAAGATAGATTAGCAGTCAAAACGGCTACTGCTAATGTAGATAAAAGAAAAGCCGATATAGCTAACATTGCCCCTATTGGTAAAAGTGGTGGTGGTGTTGCTCAATCAATGGTCTTATCCTTAACTGATAACGCCATGAGTGATAGAGGTATAGCCCCAAGGCAAGTACAACTAGTCTTAGCTTATCTTCACGTCTTAGGTGGTAAAGCTACAGTCAAGCAAATAGATGACTTTGCTGTAACTGCTGAAGATAGTATTGCATGGACAACTGCTAGCGGTGATGCTTATGAACAAACCCCTAGTAAAATACTACGTACCTACATATCTAAAATGAAAGGTACTGATGCTTGGAACAAATCCAACGGTATCAAACCATTAGTTAGCTAACCTCTAGCTACCTCACCTAAGGGCTACATTCGTAGCCCTTTTTTATGCCTACGATATAAGCCTACGCCCTTACATTACCAACACTACCTCTACCCTTACACCATATATAGCTACTCTTAGAACGTACCCTATACCCCCCTAGACCGCTTCTACGTCCTCACCCTCCGCCGCTCCTTGGGTTCAGCCTTCCGATTGCAACTACTTTACAAATAAGTCCCTGTGATAAAAATTTTGCGAAAAAATTTTTTACGATTATACTTTTGAGATGGATTTGTTAGACGGTCTTACTAATTACATTATTTCGAAACAGGAAGGTGAGTTTCCTGGACCTTTAGTCGTACAACCTGAAGTTAAAACTTCTCCTCGTGTTGATCGAATAAATGAGATTATGGAAGAACTCGCAGACTCCGATCAACCGATAGGGCATTCTGCCGCACAACTTGATTTTTTAGAAAAATTAAGACAAGACGATAGACAAAAATTTACTCCTAACTACATATTACAAAAAGATTATCAAAAAAGTCCATATAGTTTCTTTTCAGAAGGTTACGACCCTGATATAAAAACAGACTTTAATCCTGAACTCGTTAATAAAGAATATAAAGATTTTATTAACTTCTTTCTAGAAAATGTTAAAAAACCAGAGTTCAACGATATTATCGGCTCTCGAACATTATCTCCGTTTGCACAAGAAATAATGCCTTCTATTTTACAATACGAAAAACAACACGACGGAACATATCCTAGAGACTTATTTGATCTGTTTCAAAACGTAGTAACAAAAGATGCGTAATGGGTTTTAAACTTAGCTTGGTTCTTGGAGGTCTATTGGCGGCATCGTTGGCGGGTTCGTGGTTCTTATTAGACCAAATATCCACGCTCAAAGGTAATCAGATAATCCTGGAAACAAAAATATCCGAGCAAAACGAATCCATCAAACAATACCTAGCAAAACAAGAACAGCTGTCCGCGAGTCTTGGTACGTTAGAAGCCGAAAAACAAAACGCACTTCGTGAAGTAAATAAATTAAGAAACACATTTGCTAAACACGATCTGGATAACCTTGCACTAAACAAACCTAAACTTGTTGAAAAGATGGTTAACCGTGGTACTAAACGAGTAATAGATAACCTTGTAGAGTTGACCACGGTCAGCGAGGAGGAGCCGAGTGGATGAAGAAGGACCGATTGAAAAAATTTAGTATTATTGCGTTGTTCGCGGTCAGTGGTTGTTCGTTATTACCTACAGCTAAACCGATAGATGTTAATACGATCGCATTACAAGCACCGATGTACCACCCACCGTTACCTATGGAAATCCAAGCGACCGAGGTAACATTTGAAGTGTTAACTCCAGAGATCATGGAAGAATACCTACAACTCGTTAAAGACGGTAAGGCTCCTGCGGTTGCATACTATGCGTTAACCACACAACAATACGAAAACCTTTCGATGAATATGGCGGAGATCACACGCTACACAAAGAACATTTTATCGATTGTAGAGTATTATAGGAACTACGATAAGGAAGAAGATGAGTAAAGGAAGTAAACGTAGACCAGAAAAAGGTAATCAATACCAAGATAACTGGGAAAAAATATTCGGGAAGAAAGATGCCAAAAACAGTACCAAAGTTCAAAGAACCGCTAATATTCGGGTATTACATACACGCTAGACCTGATCTAGGCGAGATCAAATGGCAATGGGCTGATCAACGTAAACAGTTTTGGGAAGATTGGATTCCTAAAGATAAAGATCTAATTATTCATACCCAACTATCCGCGGACCACGAACAGTTGTTCAGGGATGCGTTTTGGGAGGATATGGAAGATGAAATACGGAATACGAAAGATAGTCTAAATTTCAGGGCTAGGCAGCGACGGGCTAAGAAAAAAGTTACCGCGAACCAAGGATCCCACCCATCATCCTAACTACTTTACTTATTCGTAAAACACAACGTTTTACATTTTATTGGTAGTTAGCTTATACTTCGATGATGGCGGATCTTGATCGTATAACCGAATTATTATTATCAGAAGATTTTGGTGCTGACGTACCTGATTCTTTAATGGGTCGAATGATTCCTGATACCGAACCTACACTAAATCCTTTATTAGAATTATTAACCGACCGACAAGGACAAGACGATTTTTTAATGATGATGGCAGGACTTCCTAAAAAACCCGCTAAAAGTGCAATCAACGTAGGGATGCAAAGATTTATGTTACCTGTAGATGAAATAGCAAGAACAGCTACTACACGATCAGGAGCACCAAAACTTACAGGCGAAGCATTAAAACGACAAAACATGATTAACGAAGCATACCAAACAGCTAATCCTGCTCCTACGTTAGCTACTATGTATCAAAAAGCGTTAGACCAAATAAGAAAATCAGAAGACCTCATGAGAGATACGATTGGCATGAAAAACCCAGCAGGGCAACTAAAACAAGCCGATGCAATGAAAGCCGCAGCATTAAAAGAAATCGAAAGAATAAGAAAAGCAGGGGGCGGTAAACTTCCTGATTTAATGCCTGATAAATTAACTTCCGAACAAATACAACAAGCAATGCGAGAAGCAGGTCTAGGAAGCTTATTTAAACCCTAAATGACATCTAACGCAGATAAGTTAGCAGCTTTACGGGAAATAGACGTTTCCCATTTAACTAAAGCAGAAGCTAAAGAATTTACGATTCTTTTAGAAGAACTAGAAAAACGTGAATTTCAAGAAAAAGCCACAAGCACCTTTATGGATTTTGTTAAATCTATTTGGACTGAATTTATTAACGGTGATCACCACGTTAAAATGGCAAAAGCTTTTGACGATATTGCTACAGGTAAACTTAAACGTTTAATTATTAATATGCCGCCTAGACATACAAAGTCTGAGTTTGCATCACATTTGTTCCCTGCGTACCTATTAGGTAAAAATCCTAAATTAAAAATTATAGAAGCAACCCATACCGCTGACCTTGCGGTTAATTTCGGACGTAAAGTTAGGGATTTAATTGACGGAGAAGAATACGCAGCTTTATTTCCTGAAACAGAACTAAAA
>Ga0208303_1000733_pt1 | contig 13516 bp, 16 predicted proteins | sample CB_VirMetaG_2_FD_184537 | JGI IMG/M metagenome (GOLD analysis project Ga0208303, IMG submission 184537) | Freshwater to marine saline gradient viral communities from Chesapeake Bay - CB_1504_2 Viral MetaG (SPAdes) (version 4) | ecosystem: Environmental > Aquatic > Marine > Coastal | place: USA... | reverse complement strand
ATATTATGTTTAGTGATTGGGCTAATCGTGGTTACAATCAGTGGACAGTTGAATTAAAAGATTTATCATTAACTCAAGGCACTAATACTTATACACTTGATTATGATACAATAGATATTATTAATGCAAATATTTTAGATGGAAGTACAGAATATTCAATGACACGTTTAGGTATTAATGATTATGCTGCTATATCAAATAAAACTTCTCAATCTAGACCAACTCAGTTTTATTTACAAAGATTAAATACACCTCAAGTTTTAATTTATCCAACACCTGATCAAGCTTATACTTTAAGATATTACAGAATGAGAAAAATACAAGATATTACTGCATCAACTGTAAATGGAGTTGAACAAAATATGGATGTTCCATTTAGAGCTTTTGAATGTATGTGTGCAGGTCTTGCTTATTATCTTTCTAAAAAAAGACCAGGGATAGATTTAAATACTCAAGCTGCATTAAAATTAGATTACGAACAAGCTTATGAAAGATTAATTGCAGGAGATGACTCGCCATCTACTAGAATTTTACCTAGTACGAGTTATTATAATTAATGGCAAAATTTGCAGATAGAAGTAATAAACCACATAGAGCACCTCATCAAAAATTTGCAGGTGGTAAATATGCTTTAGCTATATCTGATCGTTCTGGTTTAGAATTTCCATATAATGAAATGGTATTTGAATGGAATGGTAGTTTTGTTCATATATCAGAATTTGAAAAAAAACAACCACAATTAGATTTAACTTATTTTACAGATGCTGAATCTTTAGAAAATGCTAGACCTCAAGCTAATTTATCAGCTACAGGAGGTGTTCCAAATCAAATTACTTTAACATATCCATCTACATCAGGGGCAGTATCTAATGTAGGTGTAGCACAAGCAAGCACAAATTTGTTATCAACTGCTGTAGGAAGTGTTACAGTATCTACATAATGAAAAATAAAAAATTGGGAGTTATGATCGCAACTCCTTGTTATGGTGGTCAATTAACTGAAAGTTATTTGCATGGTATTATTAATGCAATTACTTTAGCAAATCAAAAAGGTTTTCAATTACATTTAAATACAATGGGAAACGAAAGTTTAATTACTAGAGCTAGAAATACTTTAGTAAGTCAGTTTTTAGATGCTGATAAAGAAGATCCAAATAAATTTACTCATTTAATGTTCATAGATAGTGATATTGGTTTTGGTGGAGAAGCTATATGGAGATTATTAGATAGTGATTATGATGTAGCTTGTGGAATATATCCTAGAAAATCTGTAGATTGGAATACTGTAAAATCTTTTGCTGAAAAAAATGAATTAGAAAACTTAGAACAAAAAGCTTTAGGGTATAATTTAAATTTTGCTAATCCATTAAATATTGAAGTAACTAATGGATTTACTGAAGTTTTAGATGCTGCAACTGGTTTTATGTGTATAAAAAAAGAAGTTTTTTATAAGATGATAGAAGCTTATCCTAATCTTAAATATACTTCTGATCAAATAATAAATAATGAAAGATTTAGCAGTGACAATTGTTATGCATTTTTTGACTGTATTATTGATGAAAAAAGTAATAGATATTTATCAGAAGATTATGCTTTTTGCAGATTATGGCAAAAGATAGGTGGAAAAATACACGCTGATTTACATAGTCCTCTTACGCATTACGGAACATATGCTTTTAGAGGTCATGTATGGAGTAAGTTTAAAGTTGAAGGAGTAGATAATAATGCCAATGACATACAGCAGTCTAAAAAATGATATTCAAGTTTGGGCTGAAAATACAGGAACAGATTTTACTGCACAGTTAGATACATTTATAGGTAACACTCAACAAAAATTATCTAGAGATATAGACCCTACTGGTTTTAATCAAAATGTAACTTCTTCTATGTCAGTAGGAGATAGATTTATTACTTTACCATCAGCAGTAGAACCTATGCTTTTAAATTATTTAAATATTATAGATAGCTCGGGTAATAGAGTATTTTTAGAAATTAAACCAATAGAATATTTACAAGAATATTGGCCTAACGCTTCTATTACATCTCAACCTAGATATTTTGCTAATTTTAATGATACTACATTATATGTAGCTCCAACTCCTGATTCTTCTTATACTATGGAACTTGGTTATCAAGGAAGAATTAATCCATTATCTAATACTAATACAACTAATTGGTACACTGAAAATGCTCCTGATGCTATGTTATATGGTTGTTTATCTGAAGCAAATCTCTTTACAAAGAACATGGAAGACTATAATATCTATAAACAAAGATATGTCGAAAGTGTGGCTGCTATTAATAACGAAGCTCGTAGAAACAGAAGAACTGACTATAAGTTTCCAGGTAGTCCACTAGGCGAAAACACATTAACTGGAGGACAATAACTATGGCCATATCTCAAGCGATAACAGTGTCGTTTAAACAAGACTTAATGTCGCCTGGTGCAAACTTAGAATCGGCTACATTAAAGTGCGCACTTTATGACAACACTGCAACTTTAAACGAAAATACTGCAACGTATATTACTGCTAACGAAATTTCAGATAGCGGTACTAATTATACAATTGGCGGTGCAACACTAACTGGTGTTACTATCTCTACAGATGGTACTACTGCAATTTTTGATGCTGATAACGTTTCATTTGCAAACGCAACTATTTCAGCTCAAGCTGCATTAATCTATAATTTTACAAATGCTAATTCAGCAATTGCAGTTTTAGATTTTGGTGGTGTAAAAACTTCTACTAACGGTACATTTGAGTTACAGTTTCCTAACGCTGACGCTACTAACGGTTTAATCAGAATAGCATAAGGAGATAATTCCTTATGGCATCTACCTGGAGCAGTGGTGATTGGAATTTAGGTACCTGGAATAATGCCTTTTCTGGAGCTCAACTTCAAGGGCAAGAACTTTCTGTTTCATTAGGAACTATAACAGTTGATGCTGATATAAGATCAGGTTGGGGTCGACAAGAATGGAGCTCTTATGATTGGAATACAGGTCCCGATGCAAGGATTTCTGTAACTGGAAACCAAAGTAATATTTCTGATGGAAATATAATTTTATCAGGTCAATCATTTACTAATATTAATGGTGAACAATTATCATTATTAATAAATGATACAAATATTAGTGCTAGCTCTCTAAGTATTATTTCAGGTGAAGAACTTGGAATAATTTCTAATACTATTACAATATCAGAAGGTACAAGTGCTATAATATCTGGTCAACAACTATCAGTAAATCTTAATGCAGGTCTTGGTTGGAGTAGAGATGAATGGAACGAAGGTGCGTGGAATGAAGATTTAACTGGAATAGTATCTGGTTCTGGTGTTGTATTTATAGAAGATGGACAAGAAGTAACTTCAACTTTAAATAATGTAACTGTTACTGGTAGTGCTCCAATAGTAATTAGTGGAGAAGATTTAACAATCACTAAAGGAAATGTTACATTAAGTACAAATAATATTATACCTATAAATGGAGAAGAATTAATATCGGCAACAGTTAATGTATTTGCTGTAGCTGCAGGAGGATCTATAACTATAAATACTCCTACATTTGAAGCTAATGTTGAAGTAAGTAATATTAGTGTTGGAAGTGCTTCTTTTACAAGTATTACTGGCCAACAATTAGTAGTTAATTTAGGTAATATTTCTACAACTTCTGAAAACTTTATTTCTATTACAGGAGAAGAATTAACTTCAACTGTTAATACTATTACTTTAACTACAGATCAAATATTAACACTTACTGGAAATGGAGTAACTATTAGCTCTGCTAGTATAGTACCTAATTCTGAAAACTTTATATCTATTGGTGGAAATCAAGCTAATACAAACGTTACATCGCTTAAATTTTGGGATCCAATTACAGGAAATATTACTGAAACTTGGACTAATATTCACTAGACAAATGAATACAAATATATATTATTTACATTATTTAAAATATGGAGTATAAAAAATTATGCCATCAAGTTTTACATCGAGATTAAAATTAGAGAGACAAGCTTCCGGAGAGAATTCAGGAACTTGGGGAAATTTAGTAAATTATGTTTTTAACAGAATTGATTCATCTACAAAAGGTTATCAAGCAGTTGATGTTTCAGGAAGTGCAAATGTAACTTTAACATCTAATAATTCTACAACTAATACAGATGATTCTACAACAGATGATCAAGTACACAATGCTGTTTTAGAATTTACTGGTGCACTTACTGGCGATATTCATGTTTTTACAGACGCTGTAGAAACTAATTATACTGTATTTAACAATACAACAGGATCACAAACATTAACTTTTGCTCCTACTGGAGGAACAGGAGTTGTTTTAACTCAAGGAAAAAAAACTATCGTTTATACCGACGGATCTACAATGTTTGATGTTATTGGTGTAGGTTCTCAAGTACAAGCTTATGATGCAAAATTAGATAACGTATCTAATGCTGCAGTAACCGATGGAAATTTTTTAGTTGGTAATGGAACTGCTTTTGTTGCCGAATCAGGTGCTACTGCTAGAGCTTCTTTAGGACTTACAACTACAGACGGTGTACAGTTTGATTCTTTTGGAGTTGGAACTGCTGCATCTGGTACTACAGGACAAATTCGTGCGACAGATGATATTACTGCATTTTATTCTTCTGATGTTGCTTTAAAAGAAGATATTACAAATATTCCAGATCCAATAGAAGCATTGAAAAAATTAAATGGAGTTTTATTTAATTGGAAAGATGAATGGATTAAAAAACAAGGTGGCGAAGATGGCTATTTTGTTAGAAAAAAAGATGTTGGAGTAATAGCTCAAGAAGTAGAAAAAGTTTTACCAGAAGCTGTTGCCCAAAGACCTGATGGAATTAAAGCTGTTAAGTATGACAGATTAACATGTTTACTAATAGAGGCGGTAAAAAAATTATCAGATCAAGTAGATAATTTAATTAAAAAGGGAGAGTAATAAATGCCAGTCCCTACTTCCAATACAAGTCTAAGCGACATTCAAACTGAATTCGGTGGATCTAATCCTATACAACTAAGTGAATATTATTCAGGAGGTCCTCTTGTACCTGCAGGTTCACCAGCTCCTAATGGGCCAATTCCTGGTTCAGGACAAATTTCAGTTGGCCAATTTAGAGGATCTGAAAAAGCTCTGTTTGTAGCAGCAACAGGAGGATCAATATCTACTGTAGGTGATTACAAAATTCATACTTTTACAGGACCAGGTACTTTTACAGTAACTTGTGCAGGAAACTCTGGAGGATCTAATTCAGTCGATTATTTGGTAATTGGCGGAGGAGCAGGAGGAGGATCTGGCGGCGGAGGAGCAGGTGGTTATAGAGAATCATCTGGAGCAGCTTCAGGTTGTTATTCAGCATCTCCAAAAGGTAGTGGTGTAGCTGCATTACCAGTTGCAGCACAAGGTTATCCTGTTTCAATAGGTGGCGGAGGCACTGGACATTCAAACGGAGGAACTGGAGACCAAGGTCCAGCTCCTGGTCCATCTTTTGGTTCGGGTTCAACTTTTAGTTCTATTACATCTGCAGGAGGCGGAGGTGGTGCAAAATATAATTCAAACGGAGGCTCTGGAGGTTCTGGCGGCGGAGGTGGAAAAGATGGAGGTTCTGGTGGAGGAGGAAACTCACCTCCAGTAAGTCCACCTCAAGGTAGTAATGGAGGCAATGGCGGTGGCGGTGGTTCACAAGGAGCAGGCGGCGGCGGAGGAACAGGCGCTGCAGGTCAAGCTGGAGCTCCATCCGAAAATGGCGGAGATGGTGGAAGTGGAGTAACTTCTTCAATAAATAATAGTCCTGTCACAAGAGGTGGCGGTGGCGGCGGAGGAACTAACGGACCTCCAACTGCAAGAGGACTTGGAGGAGCTGGCGGCGGAGGAAACGCTGGAGTTAACCCTTCTACCTCAGGACAATCTGGATCATCAAACACAGGCGGCGGAGGCGGCGCTGGAAGATGGGGTATTTCAGGCGATGCAGGAAACGGTGGCTCTGGAATTGTTATTATTAGATATAAATTCCAATAGTAGACATTAATTTTAAAATATATATAATAAATTTATGGCACATTTCGCAAAAATAAATAATGATAATCAAGTTATTCAAGTATTAACTTTAGATGATTCTAACATGCTAAATTCTAGTAATGTAGAAGATGAAACAGTAGGTCAACAATATTTAGAACAACATAATAATTGGCCTGCAAACAAATGGATTCAAACTTCATATAACACATTCAATAATAAACATAGACTAGGTGGAACTCCGTTTAGGGGTAATTACGCAGGAATAGGTATGACTTGGGATGAAGATAATCAAATATTTTGGCATTCACAACCTTATCCTTCTTGGGTAAAAAATATTTCAGAAGCAAGATGGCAGTCTCCAATAGGAGATGCTCCAACATTAACACAGGAACAGAACGATCAAATAGCGGCGGGTACTCATGGTTGGGGTTATATCTGGAATGAAACTAATCAAACTTGGGATTTAACAGATAATTTTAATTAATTTTTTTTGTGAAAAAACAAATTTTATCTGAACAGGCTTTATATTATGGTGATGTAAAAATGCCTGCTGGTTTTGAAATTAATAGAGATAAATTATCAAAACATATTTTAGAATTTTCTTTAGATAATAAAAGTTTTAAATTTTCAAAAGATTGGGATAAATTAAATACATATATAAAAGAACACATTTTTTTAAATTATAATATTAGAATTATTAATCAAACAACATTTGGAAACTATTATAAATCAAATGAATTAACATTACCTTTATTAGGCTGTGATTTGTTAGACCTTAAAAATTCATCTGATTTTACATTGCTTTATGGGGTAGATGTAAATCAATGTCTTGTAAGAATTAACTATGATAATAATAGAATAAAAAATCAAAACTGGGATATAGAATTAAAAAATAATATGTTTATTATGTTTCCCTCTACAAATAGTTATATTATATCTAATCATCAAAAAGAAAATTTAAATTTTATACTAACTATAAGATATAAAGATATAATAAATGAGGGTTTTAGCATTTAACATTACACATGATAGTTCTGTGTGTGTTGTTAAAAATGGAAAGATAGAATTTTTTTGTAAAGAAGAAAGATTAAGTAGATTAAAAAGAGATAAATCTTCCCTTAAAAGTTTACAATTATATAAAAATAAAAATCTAGAAAAAATAGATCACATACTATATTGCACTCCTTCAAATTATAGTGGCTCTTACAATATTTTTAAAAAACATATAAAAAATATATTTAATTTAGAAATGGAAAATTTTTCTTCTCTTACACATCATTTATGTCATGCATCTTCAGCTTTTTATAATAGTGGTTTTAAAAAAGCTTTAACTTTTGTTATAGATAGAAACGGCTCAATATTTTTTAATAACGATACAGAAACTTGTAGAGAATCTGAAACTGTTTTTTTATGTTCTTATCCCGATAACTTTATTCCAATATACAAATCTTTTTGGACTAATCCACACAAAGCTACAAATAAAGATAGTTTAAAAAAATTAATTGAAAATTATTATCCAAAATGTGAAATTAATATAGATAACGAATATTCTATTGTTAAAGTTTATGAAGCAGCAACTGTTTTAATTAAACAAGATATATTAGAAAATGGAAAAACTATGGGATTGTCTTCTTATGGAAAAGATAAAAACTATCCTTCTCTTTTTTTAGAGGGTAATCCTATATCAAATTATTTTAATAACCTAATTGATTATGATGGTGAAGAGAGTGTTTGTACTTTTAAAGGTGCTCAAGATAAAATTACAAAAGATATTAATAAAGATAATTATCAATTTTACGCAGATAAAGCAAAACATGTGCAAGTAGAAACTCAAAAAGAAGTTTTAAGATTAATTAAGAAATACGTTGAAAAAACTAAAATAAAAAATGTATGTATAGTTGGTGGATATGGTTTAAATGTAGTGGCAAATAATTTTTATTTAGAAAACTTACCTGAAGTAAATTTTTATTTTGAACCAGTATCTGATGACACAGGAATTTCGATAGGTGCTGCTTATTATAAATATAGAAATTTAACTAAAGATAATAAAATTATAAAACCAAAAAATAATTTTTATCACTACTACGAAAATAACAAAATAAACAAAGGTGTAAAATGTACTGAAGAAGATATTTGCAAACTGTTATCTAAACAAAAAAGTGTTGCTATTTTTGATGGATCACCCGAAGCAGGTCCTAGAGCATTAGGACATAGGTCAATTTTATTTGATCCTAGAAATAAAAATTGTAAAGATATAATTAACAAAATTAAAAAAAGAGAATGGTATAGACCGTTTGCAGGAGTAATTTTAAAAGAAAAATTTAAAGATTATTTTTATACATTTAATTTAAATGAATCTTTAAATATGACAGTAAATTTTAAATGTAAAGATAAAACAAAAAATTTATTTCCAGGTATAGTACATGTAGATAACTCTTGTAGAATTCAAACAATTTCTGAAGGTTTTTTATTTACATTATTAAAAAAATTTTATAAATTAAATAAGTGTCCTATTCTATTAAATACAAGTCTTAATTTAGCTGGAGAGCCTTTAGTTCATAAAAAAGAAGAAGCATTAGAATTATTAAAAAAAAGTGAATTAGATTATGTGTATTTTGTAGATGAAAAAAAACTTGTATCTAAAATAGATTTATGAATTTGATTAATCATTATTGGTATTTTACTTCTGCAATACCACCAAAATTATGTGATGATATTATTAAATATGGTTTATCACAATCAGAAACAATGGCTAGAACTGGCGGCTTTGAAGACGAAGAATTATCAAAAGAACAGATACAAAATTTAAAACAAAAAAGAAACTCTGATATAGTTTGGTTAAATGATCCTTGGATATATAAAGAATTACATCCATATGTCAATTATGCAAATAAAGCTGCAAATTGGAATTTTGAATGGAGTAGATCAGAGTCCTGTCAATTTACAAAATATAAATTAAATCAATATTATGACTGGCATTGTGATGATTGGAATAAACCTTATGATAAACAAGGTCCCGAATACGGAAAAGTCAGAAAACTTTCAATGACTTGTCAACTTACAGACGGCTCGGAATATGAAGGAGGTGAATTAGAATTTGATTTTAGAAACTATGAACCTCATATGAGAGAAGAAGCTAAACATTTAAAACAGGCAAAAGAAATTTTACCTAAAGGCTCTATTATTGTATTTCCTTCATTTGTATGGCATAGAGTTAAACCTGTAACGAAAGGAGTAAGATATTCATTGGTTATGTGGAACCTTGGTTATCCTTTTAAATAAAATGTTAATACCTACTTTAATATATGATAATTTTTTTAGAAATCCTGATGAAGTAATTAATTACGCTAAACAATTAGAATATTTTTCTAATGAAGAAGGACGTTGGCCAGGAAAAAGAAGCTTGCCTTTACACGAAATTAATGTAGATTTATTTAACTTTGTAACAAGTAAAATAATAAAGTTACTTTGGCCATTTAATTTTGAAAATATATATTTTAATGCACATTCAACATTTCAAAAAATATCTAAAGATTACACAAATCCTGGTTGGATTCATCAAGATGTTGAGATTTTAACTGCTATAATTTATCTGTCAAAACATAAAGAGTGTGGAACTTCTATATTTGAATCTAAAAATTTTAATACTCTTAAAAATACAGAAAAGAAAAAAGAAATATATATTAAAAAAAAATTTAAAAATGAACTTAAATATTTAGAAGAAAATAATGATAACTTTGAAGAAACTATATCTATTAAATCTAGAAAAAATAGAATAATTATTTTTGATAGTCAACAAATGCATGCAGCACAAAAATTTATTGAAAAGGATTTAGATGAAGAACGTTTAACGTTAATCACTTTTTTTAAAGAAATTAATGGACATAATTTAAAATGGCATGGTCCTGAATGTAATAGGAATTAAAATGCAATTATTAGAAAATTTTAAAACACCTATATGGGTAGAATATAAACCAGATTTTATTAAGTCTTTAAATAAAGCTTCTGATAAATATATTAAAAATGCAAAAAAAGAAAAAAAAGATTTTATTAAAAAATACGGTGATTTCGGAACGTCTTATCATTCAACACCTCTTTTAGCAGATAATGATTTTTTTGATTTTAGAAATTATGTAGGTCAAAAATCTTGGGAGTTTTTAGATTGGCAAGGTTTTGATATGCAACAATATACAACTATGTTTTCTGAACTTTGGGTACAAGAGTTTGCTAAAAATGGCGGAGGAAATCATTCAGCTCATATACATTGGAATCAACATGTATCTGGATTTTACTTTTTAAAATCTAGTGAAAAAACATCGTATCCTATATTTCATGATCCTAGAACTGGTGCTCGGACTACAAAATTAAAAATGAAAGATACTACTAAAGTTTTACCAAGTGCAGATTTAATTCATTTTAAACCTAAACCAGGAACGTTATTTATATTTCCAGGATATTTAGAACATGAATTTGCAATTGATTATGGAATAGAACCATTTAGATTTATACATTGGAATATACAAGCGGTACCGAAAGGAATGGCTAAAGATGTCATTTAAAAAAAATAAATATACAATTATTAAAAAAGCTATATCAAAAGACTTAGCGGTTTTTGTTGCAAATTATTTTGCAATGCAAAAACAAGTTTTCGATACTTGTCGTCAAGCTAGATATATTTCTCCATACGAAACTTTATTAGGTTACTATGAAGGCGAGAATGAACAGATTCCAAACACGTATTCTTGTTATTCAGATATAGCTATGGAAACTTTATTATTAAAATGTCAACCGATTATGGAAAAAACAACAGGTTTAAAATTATATCCAGCTTATACTTATGCAAGAATATATAAAAAAGGTGATGAACTTAAAAGACATAAAGATAGATTTAGTTGTGAAATATCAACTACTATGAATTTAGGTGGTGATGCTTGGCCAATTTATTTAGAGCCATCTGGTAAAGAAGGAATGAAAGGTATTGAAGTAAATTTAAAACAAGGAGATATGTTAGTATATTCTGGTTGTGAATTAGAACATTGGCGAAAACCATTTAAAGGTAATGAATGCGTACAAGTGTTTCTTCATTATAATAATCGTGAAACACCTGGCGCTAAAGAAAATATGTTTGATAAGCGTCCTCATTTAGGTCTACCATCTTGGTTTAAAAAAAATAATTAATGAAGTCATTTATTAATTATTTAACAGATATTACTTATCCTTCAGAAAATCAAAGAAAAAACGAAATATGGGATATAGAAGGAAGACTTAAAAATGGTAATCAAATTTTTAAATTTGATATTAGGCCTTTAAAACCCTCTAAAGATAGATTAGAAAAAGTAGGATACTTTAAATCAAAAGCAGATAAAATGGTATTTGAAGCTGAAAAAGAATGGGTTTTATTTGATTTAGAGGAATTACACGAATATATTAAATCTAGTAATAAAAAAGATTTTAATATAGATGAATTAATAGATAATTTATCTTGGAATTTAATACTGCAAAAAAAAATATAGAATTACATTAATTTTACTGTATAATTATGTTAATATGCCATTAACACAATTAAATTTTCAACCTGGTTTAGATACTGAAAACACCGAAACAGGTGCAGAAGGTAGATGGACAGATTGCGATAAAATTAGATTTAGAAAAGGTTTACCTCAAAAAATTGGAGGATGGAATAAATTTAGTCAAGATTATTATGTAGGAAGACCTTCAACATTAGCTTCTTGGATTAGTTTAAATGGTACACGTTATCAAGCATTTGGTGGAGATAGAAAAGTTTATGTTTATCAAGGTGGTACTAATCAAGATATTACTCCTATTAGACAATCCAATAGTTTAACTACTGTATTTACTACTTCTAATACTAGCTCTAATGTAATAGTAAATCATTCTAATCATGGAGCTATTTTAGGTGATTTTATAACTATTTCAAATGTATCAGCAAACGTAGGAGGAATTACTACCACTGATTTAGAAAATGAATTTGAAATTGTAAGTGTTAATAACACAAATGCTTATACAATAACTACACCTGGTACAGCTACATCTACAGTTACTGATACAGCAAATGCTGATATCGAATATCAGATTAATATTGGACCAAGTGTACAAACTTTTGGATACGGTTGGTCAGCAGGTACATATTCAGAAAGTACATGGAATACTCCTAGAACTTCTTCAGAAGTAACTTTAGATATGAGACAGTGGTCTTTGAATAATTGGGGAGAAGATTTAATATTAACTCAAAGAGATGGAGCTACTTATGAATGGGATCAAACAGGAGGAATGAGCGATAATCCAGCTACACAGATTGCAAATGCTCCTACAGCTTCTACATTATCATTAGTATCTACAGAAACTAGACATTTAATTTGTATGGGAACAGAAACTACTATTGGTACACCTAGTACACAAGATAAATTATTTATAAGATGGTCAGATCAAGAAAATTATAATTTTTGGGCGCCTAATGCAACTAACTCAGCGGGCTCACAAAGAATTGCGGGTGGTAGTGAAATAAGAGCAGCTAAAGCTGCAAAAGGAACAATACTTGTATGGACAGATACAGCACTTCAATCAATGTCTTTTATTGGTCCACCTTTTATATTTGGTTTTCGTCAACTCGGTAATGATTGCGGAACTCTTGGATTAAATAGTGCAATCGTAATAGATGACATAGCTTATTGGATGTCTGATGGACAATTCTTTAGATTTGCAGGTGCTGTTCAAGAAATACCTTGTCCTATATTAAATCATGTATTTGATGATATAAATAAAACGCAGTATCCTCAAGTTTATGCTGGTCAAACTTCTGATTTTTCTGAAGTAATTTGGTATTATTGTTCAGCTTCATCTGATTTTATAGATAAATACGTAATCTATAATCATTTAGAAAATAGTTGGTATTTTGGTAATTTATCAAGAAGCTCTTATTTAGATAATGGTGTAGAACAAAATCCTTTAGCTACAGAATATTTTTCTAATTCTACAGCTAATGTATATTCTACAATATATGGTCTAACACCAGGTCGTTCTTTAATTTATCGCCATGAAGATGGAGTTGATGCTGATGGATCAGCGATTACTGCTTACATACAATCAGGCGATGGAGATATTGCTGATGGAGAAAATTTTACTTTTATTAATAAAGTTATACCAGATTTTAAAAATCAAACCGGTAATGCGACTATTACTTTATCAGCTAGAGATTATCCTAATAGCTCTAAGACTACAGGAGAGGTTATAACAGTGTCAAATACGACAGCTTTTTATAATTCAAGAATACGAGGTAGACAATCTTCCATTAAAATAGAAAGTGACGAATTAGGTAGTAATTGGCGATTTGGTACATTAAGAATCAATGTAAGACCAGATGGAAAAAGATAAATATAAGATTAGATTAGCTCGTATAGATGATGCTGTTAGAATACGAGAATTATTAAAAACGTGGCTTGTAGAAGCTCCATTTAACTTTGGA
>Ga0208303_1000732_pt1 | contig 13517 bp, 21 predicted proteins | sample CB_VirMetaG_2_FD_184537 | JGI IMG/M metagenome (GOLD analysis project Ga0208303, IMG submission 184537) | Freshwater to marine saline gradient viral communities from Chesapeake Bay - CB_1504_2 Viral MetaG (SPAdes) (version 4) | ecosystem: Environmental > Aquatic > Marine > Coastal | place: USA... | reverse complement strand
CCGCTAGCCTGTAGTTAGTATTTAGTGATAGTTCACCCGTCTTTCCTCGATCCTTTCGGACCCGCATCTACTCCGCTGTTATTCGCCCCTTGCTGGGCACGGCACTAGACCCCTGCGACGGGGGTTAGACCCGAGTGTTAGTCGGGCCCCTAGTGTTGTGGATCGTCGCTCCAGCAGGTCGGGCGCCTGCCGTGCTCCCCATAATGTTTATTCTTGCAGCTGCTGGAGTGCCGCTAGTGCGGTCGTAGTATCTCGCCCTAATGTGACATTAGCCTCCGAGCATATGGTGAGGACGTCGATCATATTACAGTCCCCCCACAATTCGTCGATAAATGCGGCGAGTCGCCCCGCCGAGTCGATACAGTCCTGCACCTTGTTTACAGACGGTTTAGCCATTGGGCTGGCCTTTGTAGTGGCTGATCATTTCCGATGCTTGCTTTTTCGTTAGCCCGCTGTAATCGGTGACACTTGTGCCTAGGTGGTCGTTTATCATGCCGAGGCCTGCATCGGCTGACTCTGCCCCTGCCTCTTTCAATAGCACTCTGAGCATGCCGAGTTGCCTATCGGTGGCCTTGCCCCCTGGGTCTGTCATCTGGTGTTGCTTTGGGGTGTAGTTAGTTGGGGTCGAATAGAATGGGTCGTCCTCCGCTGTGGGTTCGCTGCTGGTGGTTATGCGGGCTTTGGCTGCCGTGATCTCGTCTTGTGTTGCGATAGACTTCTCAATGCCTATGCCTAAGGCTCCGATAGCCCTGCCCCATGCGCTGGTTTCACCGTTCATTAACTCCGAGCCGCGAGTATAGGGCGTGGTTCCTGGCACTATCTCCCACGCTGTACCAATGCCAGGGCGCTGGTCCTCTGGTGTCCTGTATGCGTAGGCCCTGACTATCAGGAACCTTTTGCCCTCGATCTCTGCCCATTCTGGTGGATCTGTTTGAAGTGAGCCCTCTGGGTGGCGTTTGTAGAATAGGGCAATGCGTTCGGGGACCGTGACATATCCGTCTAGGTTGTAACTCATGCCGCGACCCTTTCCATTAGTTGTCTAATTGCTGCGTGGGCTTGTTGTGGCACAACGCCATTGCCCAGCATTTTGAGTTCCTTGGCTGCGCTGAGTCCGTGACCTGTCACCCAACCGTCAGGCAGCCCCATCATCCATTCGACAAATTGCGGGTTGAGGCGGCGCTTGTCGTTGCGTATAACAACAGGATCAGGGGCTGTGCGTCCTAGAACAGATTCCCATCGTCTGATTGCAGGGGTGTATTTTCTCCAATCAACCGACCCGCCACGCTCCACAGATTGCAGTCGTCCGGTGTCCCTTTGCCCCTGTCGTCCAAGGCGTGTTTGGCTGCTTGCGCTGTCGGTGTCGGCAGCATTGCCAGCGCTTCCTGCTCTAAGCTTTTGCCGTGCGGTGCTGGTCTGCCGTCTGCTGCTTTCTGCCGTGCTGCCCACTCGTTCCATGATCGCGGGTCTTTCCCCGCGCCCATGTCGTTCACCGCTGGTGTCGGCAGCAAGTGCGCCAGCGCCCTGTTCAACGTGTCTGTGTCCTCTGGTCGGTGCTTTGCCACTTCCATCGTCGTGTCTTTGTAGTCCCTCGCTGTCGGCGTGGGCAATGATGAATATCCGCTCACGCCTGTGGGGTGCTCCAACATCGGACGCTCGATAAGTTCCCCATTCACAAGACCACCCGATTTCGGCAAGGTCAGCGAGGACATCGGCAAAGCCCAAAGTGAGGTGACCACTGACGTTTTCCAGGATTGCGTAGCGTGGTCGTATTGCGCGAATGGCTGTGAGGACGTACGGCCAGAGGTGTCGTTCATCGTTTTTGCCTTTTCTGTTTCCTGCGTGACTGAACGGCTGGCAGGGGTAGCCGCCGGTGATGACATCGACAGGCTCAATATCTGCCCAGTTGATTGCGGTGATATCCCCTAGGTTTGAGATCCCTGGATAGTGGTGTGCGAGCACCTGACAAGCTGCTGGCTCAATTTCTGCATACCATGCAAGTTCCCCACCGACGGCAAGGTCAAGACCGCCGTACCCTGTGAACAGGCTTCCGACTCTCATCCTCGGCCCCCTACATAACCCCACACTAGACCGATAACGAGCGAACCGATAGCGATAACTGCGACCATGCCCACATCGACGCTCATACGTCACGCCTCCAGATCTGCACTCGGCGCCCGTTATTGCCCTCACGCTTCGATGGTGTCGAACCGACTGCCGTAATAAAGCCAGCGCCAGCCCAAAAGTTAAACAGTGAGCCGATCTGGTTTGAATGACCTGGCGGTTTACCGATAGCCGCAATGAGATCATCCGCTATGAATGTCTGACCGATAGCCAAAGACTTGCGGTAGAACGTTGCCTGCATCTGCCATTTAGGGTCGATGTCGGCTTTAGGCTCGCGTTGCGCCGCGATCTCCAGCCCGTCTAAGTATTGGCAGAATGAGCAAAGATCCCCAGTACATCCGTGCCCTGGACGGTCCACTCTAATGCCGTCAATGTCGTTAAATAGTGCTTCCATTTTTCCTCCCGAGTTAGGTGAAGCGATCCCCTCAACTCATGTGTGAGAGGTTATGGGGCTTCCCTTCCCCTGGTATCGCTCCGAGACATACTATAAACATATCCACTGACATTTAGTAGCAGTTTGGGGTATTTGGGTGTGTCGGGGCCCAGTGGTGGCGCCCTGCACCGTTGCGCCAGACCGTCCAAAAGGCTTGATCCTGGTAGAACCTAGGCCATTTATTTATGGGGATTTCCCTGAGTTTTTCCAGTTTGTAGCGGTGAGGCTTTGCCGTGTCTTTTCGTAAGTTCCAAACTAGACCATCTCGCCATTGAGAATCGAGAAATTGGTATGCCCCCATCGCTGACGAGCTGCGATTCTTGGCCCTGTAATTGTGGCGGGATTCCCGCTGCATAATGCATTTGCGTACTGGCTCCCATTTAGCGGAATACCATTTACCTTGATACGTCGATACCTGGTATCCGATATCGGGCTCGGTTACTGGCTGCACTGGTGTTAGACCGATGCTGGCTGCGATTGCTAACTCGATGATCATTGACACTCCCTGCACTCGATGATTAGTGGGTCGGGTAGGTCGAACCGTTTAGGATAGTCGGTTCGGGTGGTCTCGATATCCCCACATAGTGGGCACTCGAACTCCATGGCTCTAGCGGCGTCGTTTAGCGATTAACCGACGGTAGGCGAGTTTCTTGGATGGTGATTTAGTGAGGATCGGTAATGGAAAGATTGAGCCGTCCATGTCGGCTAGCGGGGTGAAACTTATGTGAATGTGTTGCGTGTGTCCGTAGCCTGATCCGCGCCATTTCCACCACGAGCCGACATGCGTGCCCGAGGCTATGCGGTCCTCATAGACCACATATTTGACCCTCTGTGAGCCTGGGGCATTTGAGGCTGCGTATTTCACCAACTGATCAGCAAGCAGGCGGGCCGTCCTGCCGTTGCGCCACTTACCTGGCTTGCCCATATTTTCGTCTATGTCGAGGGCTCGCACTATGCCTTTGGCGTCTGGGTTATGATCCGAGGCTCTAGTGCTGTGGGCCGCATCACCGATCCAGCCGTCTGAGCGTCGATCCCGCTTGGCGAAACGTTTATCTGTTTGGGAGCGTAATGTGACTCCGCCTTTGCATAACTTACTCATCTAGTTCGTCCCAATTAACTGAGCCATATCGTGGGTCCTCGCTATTGAGCGCGTTAATAATAACGGGGATTACTGCCGCACCGACAGCCACGATTAGCGGGTGGACATCGGCGGTCATTAGCCACGAAAGGACCGCGCCAAGTGCTGCGCCTCCGCCGATCTTGACTAGTGAGCCTTCCCAAGTCGTGGCAAGCCATATCCTGAGGTTCATTATTGCCCCTTATTGTGAGTGTCGATATGTTGGTCGAGTCGGCCTCGAACCTCTCGCATGTCCTTCTCGATACGATTTAGACTATCACGTAAAGTAGCCCCGCCGTTAGGCTTAAACTCTTTAGACATGTGAACTTGTGCCCGAATGAGCCAAAGCACGCCACCTAGGATTGCTGACCCGATTACGACTAACGGTATGAGGTCCTCGACACTAGCGATAGTCATTGACTGGGGGCCTTTGGGCTGCTGCGAGTTTCGCTCGGACGATTGCGCGGGCTCTCTCGGTGTTGTTCGCCTTTTGGGTCTCCTGTGGTTTAGCGGCTTTTTTCGTGGCTTTTTTAACGACTGGAGCCGCCTCCATATTTTGAGGGGCATCGTCTGTCTCTGTTGTTTCGATCTCGACATCATCACTCACTAGGTGCCTCCTCAATAACTGGCGCTATAAATTGGTCAAGTTCGCTGTCGTAAGCGTAACCGATTCCCGCATAGGTTCCGCGGAAGTTGCCGTTATAACTTGTCTGTAAGTATTTGCCAGACAGTCCTATAGCAGCGATAAACGTTTGTCCAATTGGTTCGGATTCTGGGAAGTCGCCGCCACCGCAGTCTGAGTTATTTATAACGATTACTTCTCGGACGATTCCGCCCTCTACTCGTGCGAAGTGTGCCATGGTTTATACCTTTACCCTAACTATTACAAGACCAGAGCCGCCAGCGCCGCTAGTGCTAGTAGCCAACGAACCCGTACCACCGCCACCGCTTCCCGTGTTCGCTGTGCCCGAAGTAGCAACGCCGCTAAGAACGGCAGCGCCACCACCGCCGCTACCGCCTGCACCTGAGGAACTGTCACCTTGCCCACCACCGCCACCTGCACGAGTGACACTTGAGCCCGTGAAACTATTTGCAAGACCGGCGCCTCCAGCGCCGCCAGCGCTTCCAGAACCGTTAGAACCGGCAGCACCAGCGCCACCGCCGCCGCCTGATGAAGTTGTGGAGCCTGTGCCTCCAGAGTTCCCGATTGAGGTTACTCCTGGCCCACCTGCTGAGGTGGAACGGGAGCCACCGCCGCCGCTACCGCCAGGTTCACCTGGAGTGAAGGCGAACGCTGCGCCGCTATATTGGAACAATTGCGCGCCACCGCCACCACCACCAGGCGAGAAATAATTACCCAATCGGCTAGTGAGGCCGTTAGTCCCTGGTCGTCCTGTGACGTTTGCAAAAGTTGTAAAGCCTGCGCCGCCAGCGCCTACAATAACCGAATGGGTGGCCACGCCTAAATAGGCGCCAATTATCTCCAAATGCCCGCCAGCGCCACCGCCGCCGCCTGTCGCGCAACCGCCAGCGCCACCGCCACCAATAACGAGAATATCCGCGAGACCTGCATTTGTCACGGTTAAAGTGCTAGAGCCCGTGTAGGTTATGTACTTGTAATCTATGCCGCCGTCTGTATAGGTGCCGGTCGCTGTGTCGCTGAAGTTCGCCGCGCCGGCACCGCTAAAAATTGTCCAGGCTGACCCGTCCCAGACTTTGCCTATAGGCGAGCCCGTCGAGTCGATCCACACTTGACCAACTGACGGACTCGTGGGTGCTGTTGCCGCAAATGTGGGTAGTTTGTCCTCAAGTTTATCGGCGAGGCCTTCCCCTAGGGCTGGATAATTCGCCACAAGGTCCGAAGACTCGGGATACGGAATGCCGTATATCGGTGTCGTGCCTGCCATTTCTACTCCTTTAGGCCGCTAGGTTGCTGCCGCTAATGATCTCATACCATTTCACTGCTGGATCTATGTCGCCCCATTCTAGCGCTGGATCGAGTTCATCCCAAGTAATTGTCTCGAACGAATAGCGCGGGTCGCTAACTGACAGAGTGAGAACGTGTTGCCCGTCCGCGTAGCGTTCGCCCCAACCCTCCACGATTCCAACGAATTGCCCCAGGGGTGCTGGCTGTGGCAGGTCAAGGATAGCCACCGTCGAACCTGAAAGCAGACCCAAGATAATCGCTTGATCCTCAGTCGAGAGTTGCTCCATGATGATGGAGATTTGGCCTAGTGACCAGAGCGGGTTAGCTTGGGCTGTGATGATTTTGCCTGCTCTAGTTGTGCCGTCGTCCTCATTCTTGATCTCGGTTTGGAGCCTGTAAGCCCTGCGACCGTAGGCTGCGATTGAGGCGGAGTCTGTCTGGTTTACTTCCCAGTCGGAACCGTGGCCCACTCCTGAGGCGGCATGGCCTAGCACTGTGACATCGTTTACGATTGTTTGCCGTGTGCGTGACCATGAAGGCGTGAATATGACTGCATCCGAGGGTAGCGTTATTGTGGAGCGATTGACTGGGAATGATGACCAGGCCTGCCCATAATCTGCCCAAGATAAAAGATTGTTAGCCCAGATACCCGCGAACGTGGTTATGCCTCGGGCGCCGTATGACTCGAATACTATGCGCCCGTCTGGGTCGTCGTAGTAGGTGGCGCCTGACCATTCCGCGATTCCCGCTAGGTAACTGAGGGCATCTGTCGGTTCGGCGTGAGCACTGGTCAGGGCGTGGAAGGTTATGTCTGTTGTCGCGCCGTTAGCGTACGGGAGTCCCGTGGCGATTAGGATCTCCTCAACTCGCTGCCTCGCTGTCTGTTCATCCCATCCCTCGACACCTACCTGCACCATGCCGAGGGTCGAGAGATAACCCATGGCAATGATCGTCGTGAGTGCTACTGGTGGCTCCGAGGATAAGTGCGTGATGGTTACGTCAGAGATCTCACCTGTGAACCTGCGTTGCCCGTAGGCTTTAATGATCAGTTCATCGGTGATTTCAGCCGCGACCCCTACAGGCCCCCTAATCGTTATTTGGGCGTTGCTTGATTGCGGTGTGGAAGTGACGTCGGGGCGCCCATGCTGAATACCGACGTTATATTCGACGGTCGTGAGATCGAGTGTGTCTCCGCCTAGGGTGATCTCGGTTATCTGGGACATGTCAGGCCACTAGCGGTTTAGTCAGTTGGCCGAGTCTCTGGTCGCCTCTTGTAATAATTTGAGAGATCGCCTGGGCCACTGCCTGGTCAGTAATAACGGCCTGCTGTGCTTGTGCTGTTGCGATTGCCTCGGCTCGTGCCGCTGTTGCTTGCGCCTCGACGCTGCGGATAGCCTCTGCTACGTCGTCGGCTAGTTGTGCTTTGAACTTGGCCCCGACTATTTTGCCAACTTGCTTGCCCAATTTGGTCAGGCTCTTTTTATCCTTTTGGATGCCTTCGGCTAGGCCTTGCACCGTCGAGATAGCCATTTGCTCGCCAGCAAGCAGACCCTCAGGGATTAGGCCCTTGGCATGCTCACGCACTGTTTCATTAACGTCTACCCATTTTCTAGATAATTCGGGCACTAGACCTTCGTCGATCATTTGCTGCCCTAGCGCTCCTCCAGTTTTTGGCCCTAGGCTTGCAATGTGGTCTATTAAACCTTGGTCGGCGCCCTTTGCTTTAATAGCGATTAGGACGTTGTCGAACCATTTTGCCTGGGCTATTTGAGCGTTAAAGCCGTCGAGCAGGCTGGCACCTGTCTTTTCGCCCTGGTCATTGAACTGTGCTTCATAGGCCGTGCCTAGATTAATCCCCGAAAGGATATTGTTAGCCATTGCCGTGGTGTAATCGCTGATCGCGTCGCGGGCCGCGTTGAGGTTATCGACCTCCGCTAGTAGTTGGTCTCCACGTTTAGCGAGGGCTGTCTCCCCGTCCTCATACGCCTGTATTAGTTTCTTTTCATCCTTGGTCAGTTCCTTGGTTGCTGCACTAGCCGCACCACGAGACCCTGTGAGTTTCTTGGTCGTAGTGTCCACGGTCGCGGTCCAGTTGTTAAGATTATTGAGCCGCGCCGCTGCATCCTGGTAGCCGAGGTTTTCCTCTCGGATTAACTTAAGTTTGACACCGTTGCGCTGGAGATATTCATCGGTCCGCATCGAGGCCGTGTTGATCGCTGTCGAAAGTGCGTTCCAGCCTGGGACCGCGTTATAGGCTGAGGCTGCCGAGTCGTCGATAGCGTCCGAGGCCGCGTCGGTTTCATCCGCGAATATGCCCATAAGACTGCTAGCGGCATCCGTGAGAACGCTGAACGGGTTAAGAATCGTTAAAGCTTCATCGAGGGCCGTGGCAAATATCGAGTTTCCTTTTGCCGCGTCGTTCACTGCCGTGTTGATATTGTTTAACTCGACGATATAGCCAGCGATCCCTAGGGCCGCGTCCCCTGTGGACTCACCAATTTCGGTGAGTCCTTCCTCAAGTTTCGCCATATCTTGGACGGCTTGCCCTGTACCCTCGGTGCCTTTTTTCAGTGAATTAACGAGACCCTGCCCGAACGCTTCACCCAAGTTATCGACGGCGGTCTGTAGGACTTGCATACGTCCCGTAAGCGTGTCGGCTGAGGCTGCTGCTGCGCCCGCCGTGTTAGTAGCAAGCACATCCAAAATAGCGTTGAGGTCGCCGCTTTTCAGGGTCGCGGCATCTATGCCTAGGTTAAGCCGAGACAGGCCAGTAACTTGACCAGAGAATGCTTTCGACAATGCCTCAGTGACTGACTCTAGGCTTTTGCCTGAACTGGCTGAGACATCGAGGGCGAGGCCTAATGCTTTATTGGCATCCTCGACATTGCCCGTAGCGACCACGAGTTTCTGGTAAGCGGGCCGCAACTCGGTATCTGCCACTCCGAGGCTGCGCTCGAGTTGATAGATATAGGCCTCTATTTGTTCCGTGTTGTGGGCTAGGCCAAGATTTTCCAAAGTGTTAGTGAGTTTGACTAGCGACTCCTCGTTAGCCATAGCCGCCTGGACACCATCCACGGCCATTTTGGTGGCTAGGCCAGCGATCGCTATCCCTGCACCGATAGCGGCAGGGCCGACTAGGTTTTTCATGCCAGCGGCAAAGCCCTTTAGACCGCCTTGGGCTTGAGCCATTCCAGCGTTAAACTTTTTCAGATCTGCGTTGAGGAATACCGTTAAGGTTTTGCCGACTGCCATTACATCATCTTCCATTTAGTAACGATCGCATCGACTGCGCCGTCCCACTCTTTTTTAGCCCCTGGCTGGTATTTCGATTTCGCTTTGGCGATCCATTTAGTGCGCTCGAATGGAGCGGGCGAGTTGCGGGCCTGCCCTGAGTCGGATGGATAGCGAACGTCGATTGAACTTGCCCCACCCGAAAACGCTTTGCGCTTATATCCGATCTGTACTTTGGGGACACGGTCTGATCCTGAGCGGACACTGCTAGCGATTTTGTCGCCCCATGGTCCCGCGTATTCGATTGCCGCTGCCTTCCATGCTGGCACCATGTGCTCGTTAGCGATCTGCCTGGAGGCTTTGCGTAGTTCGGCGTTGGCCTCTTTGGGTATTTTTTTCATGTCCCGCTGGATCTTTTCGAGGTTTCGCATTGAATAACTAAAGACGCTACTCACTGTCCAACACCTCCAAAATAGTGGCGATCTCTCGCGGTTTGTACTTTTTAACTTCGTCTATTGGTCTGCCTAAACGGATCGCTAGTCGGATGATTAGTCGGCTATAGGATCCGTCTGGGTAGGGTCCACATCCTCGCGCACAATATCCACTCGGACATCATTCGCCCTAGCCCACGCCTTCACCTCTTTCAAGTTCAGCGCGTCCTTGCCCTCACAATAATAGTAAGCCATGCAAAGTCTCATGGCGTGCTCGTTGGCCCGCTTATCGCCGTTCAGATCGTCATAATGCATGAAGTCCGCCGAGACTGTCTGCACCGTCATGGGCTCATGGTTCTTGCGTTCGATTTTCAATTCTGGATACATGATGGCTCCCCCTTACCCTTAAGCGAACGTGACTGTGCCAGTGAATGAGACCGAGCAAGTTGCAACACCGTCAGCGGCAAACGAGGTGTTAGCCGATTCGATATGCATTGCTGCTCCAGTCCATGCGCCTGTTGCTGAGTCGATACCGACTGCGACGCTGGCCCCTGCCGCAATAGCGGTTTGGATTGCGTCATACATTCCCGAGTTCTCGTCGTACAGGAACTCCAGCGACACCGTCGAGTTAAGGTCTGTCTGATCGAAAGCAACATCGCTGAGGGTTTTAGTCCTGGTGATTGTTGGGGTGGTGTCGATTGTGCCCGAGGTGATTTGGTCCTCGTATTGTGTGGCGCCGAGATCAACTGTGAACGCGGCTCCAGCGACGGAAACTACTGCCATTTGATTAACCTTTCATTGAAGCCGAGACATTTATCTCGGTTGTTAGGATTGTGCCTTGCGCTCCTATGTCTTGGAGTTGTGGTGCGTTCACGCCTTGACATTGGAACGATGTGGGGATTAGCCCGAGGACCGTGTCCACTGCGTTCTCGGTGTCGAGAGTCGCAGCGGCATTTTGCCTCGGTGATATAACTATTAAGATTTTCCAGCGGCACTCATAGTTCAGATTCGAGCCGATACGGTTCGGCCTGATCCATGGGCTGTCTGGGCTCACAACTATGGCGGGCGGTTTCGGCACTGCTGGCACTGTGTCATAGACCCTATAGCCAGCGCCTTGGAAGGCGGTTAGCAATAGTTCCCGTGACTCGGTGCTCAGGGCTGTCATCCGACGACGCCTTTCATGTCAAGGTAAGGCGCCAGTAATGCCATGACCCTGCGTGTGAGCCAGACCGAGAGGCGGGGCCCTGGGGTGAAGTCCAGGGCCACCGCTTCCCCGCCGGAGGCTGTGCGGGCTTGAAAGATTTCCGAACCGATTGAAACTGCTGCCTCTTTCATCGGTGCGGGTTCAGCCGCGAATGATGCCGCTGTGACTAGGTAGCCGATTAGGTCGCATGACGTAGCCGCTACTTGGTCGAGCATGTCCTCAAGCGAGGCATAATCAACGTCGAGAGCGTCGGCCAGTTCTTGGCCTGTCAATAGAGCCATGATCGGGTTACCTGGTCGCCTTATGCCTGGTCGTAGATTCCGACGATTCCAGCAGACACGAATGGTGTCGCTGCTGCGTAACCGTAAATAGCGACATCGCGACCGAGGTTCGCTGCAACTTCGTTAGTGACTAGGCGTGGGCCGTCCTCTGCCCAACCGATTGCGGCACGGTTAGTCACGATTGCTGACTCGGTGTCATCGGTGGCGAACTCGCGAGCGAGGACCACTGTCAGGCCAGCAACTGAGATATTGAGTGTGCGTGCGTTGAACGTGCCCGACACGTTGTTGGGGCTGTAAACATCGGGCATGAATGTGGACCATCCGCCGATTTTCTTGAACACTGCTGAGGACACGAATACGACCTCGGCTGGCTGGCCTGTGGCTGACTCGACATCGACGGCGGCGGCAAATACTGCCTCGCGGAATAGTGCGCCTGTGGTGTCAGCGCTAAAGTCGTAATCGACTCCAGCGGTGTCATTAGCCCAAAGTGCGGCCTGGAACGCGTAGTCAGTTTCGGTGCCGAAAGCGCCCAACATAATGCGGTTGTGAGCATCAAGGTAGGAAGGGTCTGTGCGCTCGATTACCTGCATTGAGAGGCGTGAGCCTGCTGCGTAGGTTGCGAGATTCGCTGTGCCCTTTTTAATGTCAATATCGACCGAGTTTACTTCGTCGAGTTCGGCTGCTTGGGCTGCGACAATTGCACTCAAGTCACCATCGAAATATGGCCATGCGATTGACATGCCTGCGCCTGCTGCGCTGGAAGGTCCGCCAAGTGCAGTGATGCAAGGACGACCACGATCTAGGACTCCCTTGATTTCACGCATCCAAATTGGAGGCACGAGCCCTGGAGCATCCGCGAGGGTCTGCTCATCCAGTGCGCGATTCTCAACTTCACCATAGAACACTGCTTTAGAGTATTCGCCGAATGAACGGTACTTGCTCAACTCGTGCGTTGCCTCAGTAGCGAACGCCTTAGCTTCGATTGCTTGGACAGTTTCGCGCAAGTTGGCGACTGCCTCTCGTGCTTCTTGATCGACCGAGACCTGCTCGGTCGAGTCCATGGTCTCGGACATTGTTTCTCCTTCTTGATTTTCTCTAATACTGCTAACGCCTGCGGTGGCATAAGCAGGGTATGGGGTGAGGCTGACCTCTAGCAAAGTTGCGGCACTGTGTTGCACTGCATCCTTAGCACGGTTCCATGCTGATTTAACAGGGTTAAACCCGATTGACAGGCCTTTGACTGAATTGGTTCGGGCCAATACTGCGGCGTCGCGGCCTAATGAGGTGTCCACAATATCGAAATCAATATAGAGGCCGTCCTCGCGGTTCTCTGCGCCCGTAATGATTCCGACGGGTTCACCGTGACGGTACGCGAGCGGCTTGCCGATTACGGTTGCGGGGTCGAATGTGCCAGGGGCGAACGACTCACGGACACCACCGAGGTCTGTCTCAGTTCCGTAAGGCACTGCGAGGCCGTGGCCTTTACCTACGATATCGCCCTCAGCGCTTGCTTCGCGCTCCTCAAAAATTATTGGGCTATCTGTTGTCATTGTTTTCATTGTGGGACTCCCATCGTCATCGAATAGACACCTAGAGTTGGTAGGTCGAGCACTGCTCGGGCTTCGTCCTCAGTGAGTACACCGAGTGGGACTAGCTTCGTTATGAGGTCGGCCAACTCTGTTGGGTTGCCGCGCAGGAACGCCGTCGTATCAAAGCGGACACTATGCCCCCTCGGTGTAATGTCTGGCATAGATAGGCGCTGCTCGATCAGTTGCATGATCGGGCGCAAAGCCGTGTCGAGCAGTTGCCGATATAGGTCCACTCGGTTTGAGTATGTAAGGCTCGAACCTGGTACGCCTGCACCGACCCAAATTGGATCGAGATTGGCGAGTCGTGCAATAGCCAAGGCCGCGACCGCCTTGCCCTCAACTAGTTGGACATCGCGAGCACTGAACCCCATCGCCTGCGCGTCAATAGTGTTATTTAGATATGCGGTCCCACGATTAGCGCGGGCCTCTTCCCATGCGTCGAGCAGTGCGTCCACCTGTGCGGCTGGTAGGTCTGCGCCTGAGTTCTTGAGCACGACTGTGGGAATAGGGGTTTCGGAATACATGACCGAGGCTGCCTCAAGTGCGCTGGCAATGCTTATCGCTGTGGCGCCGTTGCGTAGCCAGCCGCCGTTACCGTCACCATAGAACTTGATCACGTCGCGTGTTGGGATTTTTGAGCCCAAGTAATAGAACGGGTCCGCTGGTGGATATTGATTATCATCTACGCCTGAATTGCCTGGGGGCGTGTCGGTTACGTCCTCGACTCGCATAACGCGGATAGTCGAGGGATAGCCGTCCCACGACCGTTCGGTAATGCGCCAATAGGCACGGTCATACATGAGTAAGTCGGTGATAGTGCGTTGCATGACTGCGGAATATGGCAGCACCGAGCATGGGCAGTTGAGGAAACTGCGGGCCGCGATTGGTTCATCGTATAGATACTCGCGCAGACCGAACGCGCTAATGGTATGGCTGTAAGTTTTCAGGGCATTAACGAAAGCGGGGACCTGCATCGCGTTTGCCCTGGTCGATGAGTATTGCAATTGGTTAGTGAGTAACGCTGTGAGTCCTGCTGATTCTCGGACATTGGGCGAGGCACTAGCCGCGCTGTCAGCGGTCACGCTATGGGAAATAGCCTCAGTGCCTCGCACAATAGCCAGGGCTCGGGGGAACACCATGCGGACATCATAGTCCTTTTATCGGATTATTGGTATTAGGCGCG
>Ga0208303_1000731_pt1 | contig 13529 bp, 9 predicted proteins | sample CB_VirMetaG_2_FD_184537 | JGI IMG/M metagenome (GOLD analysis project Ga0208303, IMG submission 184537) | Freshwater to marine saline gradient viral communities from Chesapeake Bay - CB_1504_2 Viral MetaG (SPAdes) (version 4) | ecosystem: Environmental > Aquatic > Marine > Coastal | place: USA... | reverse complement strand
TGAAAAGGAATATAATGCAGCACTCTCAGAATTTCCATCGTCAATCAACTGGAATGAACTCTCAATATATGAGCAGGAAGACAATACAGAAGGTGCGCAGACCCTTGCTTGCACGGCAGGTGGCTGCGAAATCTAATGATTTGGAAACAGTAAAGACTAAGCCTTGGAAAAGAAAAAGAAAAGTTAATGCAAGGCTTAGAACTTTTAGATTACGTTGTGCTCGCAGAAAGTATAAACAACTAGGAATTTATTTAGAGGAAGAATAATGCCAATAATCCCACTACAAAATTTAGGTATAAAAGGCCTGAATACAGATGTGCCAGCACAGGCATTATCTCCCGAAAACTTTTCAGTGGGTCTCAATATGAGGCCTGCTGATGGCTCTCTTCAGGGCGTCTATAAATTTCCTAGCAGTTTTGATACTAACTTAACAGGAAGTACTGCAAGAAATGTATTAGCAGCAACACAATGGACTCCTGTAGGCTCGGATAGTTTTAACTTAGCTTATCTATATGAGTCTTCTGGAACAGTTGCATTTCAAGTATCTCAAGATATACTTAGTTCTATCTCTTCATCATCTACGGTAACTGCTAATACAAATTTAAGTACTAATGGTAGATTTGGTTTTGACTTTTTTACCTTTAACGGGGTAATTATTGTTAATGATGGAATAAACCAACCAATACGTATATCAAATAATGGGACAGAAGCAAGCCCTAACTACCAAGCTTTATTCTTAGCTAACTGGTTTTCTGGAAACCTTGATGGTAGCGCTCAAGAGAGCGTTGTAGCTAACAGGGTTACCGCACAAAGAATGGCGGCTTATAACAATAGACTTATAGCGTTAAACCTTAGTGGAGCTTATCTTTCTAACGAAAATTTAGGTAACTCTTCTTTAGCGTGGTCAACGCCGATTACTGACATTAATACTATTAGCGGAATAACCTGGCGCTTTTCTTCAGTTAACAGTGCAGGAGATGATATCCTTACAGAGACATCAGGGCAGTTACTTGATGCTGCTCAGCTAGGTCCTTACTTAATTGTATATAAAGACGATTCCGTTTACAGATATCAAGACACAGGTAACCCTTTGTATCTTGTTAGTGAGTTGTTATTCGAGGATGATGGATTATATAGTCCTGATTGCTTCGAAGATATTGGAGACGGTAGACACTTTGTATTAGGTAATTACGGTATCTATCTGCATGATGGTGGGCCTAATAAAAAAGATATATCTAAAGGAAGAATACAAAAAGATATTTATGATACAGTTAATCCTGCTCACAAAAATCGTACCTTTACCTTTTTAAACTCTCGCGATAAAGAAGTTTGGGTGTGTTATAGTGCGGTAGGAAATACAGGTAGTGGTACTAATCATGCCTATGTGTACAACTATCAGGAAGACATATGGTACAAAAGAACTTTGCCTAACCTTAAAGGTATAACTGAAGGCGAACTTAATGGTCAGATATACATATACGGATTTAATGATCAAGGGATTTATTTGCTTAGTAACTCTTTTGAGGCTGATGGCTACGTAAGATTTCTTAAACAAGATTTAGGTGATTCTCACTTAACTAAAAATATAACTGCTGTTTACCCAATGAGTTCAAACAGTTTTAATACTACTGCTATTACTGCAAACAGTATTAATAGTTCTACTGTTGATTCTGAGATGGCAAAAAGTTTTAGTAACAGATCAGATGTATTCAAAAGAACCTTTGACCCTAACAGTAACTCAGGTTATAAAAAAGATTACAGACTTAATGGAAGATATTTTAATCTAGAAGTATCTATGGATGGGAGTAATAATCCTAGAATAACGGGACTCGACCTTGAAGTTAAACCTTCAGGTAGGAGGTAACTGCTGCTCGCAGGATAGGAGTAAGGAATGAGTAACAATATATTTATACCCGCAGGTATTAAAGATAAATCTACAAGAGATACTTTTATCTCTGTTGTGAAGGCAATAAATAATTTTAATACAGTAATAGTACAGAATGACGATCCAGATCAATACACTCCAGGCGCTCCTGGGGATGTAATTTACTCAGAAAGCACCAACAGTATTTGGATATTTTCTGGTGCTACTAATAGTTGGACTTCTCAATTTACTCCTCCTGCAGGAACAGATGGATTAAATAGTGCTACTATATTCTTGTACAATAAGAGTACAGCTTCTTCTTTAACTAAAACTTTTTCAGGAGACTTTACTTATACCTTTGCTAACAAATCTTTAACAACTACTGGATCTTTTGATACCTGGACTACAACTCCTCCTAGTCTTTTAGAAAATGAAAATCTATTTGTATCTATTGCTACAGCTAGTTCACGTACAGCTACCGACATTATTCCTACTTCAGAGTTTAGTACTCCTATAATTATGAGTTCGGCTCCCTATACTCGTGCTATTGTTTCTTTATACCAAAAAAGTTCAAATGGAACTAATCCACCAGGAGACCCTACCGGAACATTCGATTATAATTTTAACGGAGGGGGATTAACAGGGCAAGCAGGTGCTAACTTTAATAGTTGGAGCCAATCAGCCCCATCTCTTAGTAATGGAGAATATCTGTGGTTACTACAAGCTTCTGCTTTTAACAATACTGCTGTAGATTCTATTGATGCAAGTGAGTTTAGTGCAGCGGCGGTAGTAGGTGTTGGTGGAGTAAATGGTAACTCAGCTAAGTTGTTAGTCCTTAACGCAACAAGTCAGGTATTTACTTTTGACAAGGACAATGTAGCAGACCCCAGTACTCAGAATATAACTTTTACTGCTTTTTTAGAAAACACAGTAGCCAGTACAGCAACCTTTACTACCAGTCCTACAGTAACTTTGACAGGCTCAGGTAATACCAAGACACTATCTGTGGCTGAATTTGGAAGTAACAACTCGGTTACGGTTACAGCAACTGCAGACTCTGCTGTATCAGATACCTTCACTGTATACCGTCTAAAAGATGGAGATACAGGAGCAGCAGGTGATGATGCTTTAACTCTTATACTGTCAAACGAGAGTCATACCTTTGCAGCAGATAACCTAGGTATAGTGGCAAGTTACGGAAGTTCTGGTACTGATATAACTTTATTTGAAGGAACAACCCCAATACTCTATGATGGAGTTGGAAACTCTAACGGTACGTTTACTGTAACTGCCTCTGCCTCTGGTATTACCGCAGGGACAATAACTGACGGAGGTAACTTTGCTACAGTAGGTGATCACTCTGCTATGACCTTAGACAATGCAACAATTACCTATACTATAACAGGTAAGAGATCTGGCGGAATTACTTTTAGCTTTACTAAAACACAGTCTTTCAGTAAGTCAAAACAAGGGGCAGAAGGTTTACATGCACCAGAGTATGGTTTACTAGCATACGATGACCTATACTATAGCCAATTATCTGTTAGTAATACCTTTGGAATAAGCACTAGTCTTAGTGGAAACGCTAATACAGGATTTGGCTATGGCGCGGGAGACTACATGCTTGTAGATTCTTCTTCGGGTGGAGCTCTTACTATTTCCTCAACAAGCTCCACAGGTCTTAACGTAGCCTTTCCTGCAGGTTCTTCTGGTAATTTTGTACACGGAGGTACCAATAGTAACCGTCCCGTAACCCACTTAATTCTGCTGAGTCATGACGAAGATAATACTACTGCTGCCTCTGAATTTGCAAAGTTAAAAACGGTGCAAACAAACTCAGAGATAAGGTTTGAGTGGTTAACCTACGGTGGTAGAACTTTTACTGTCACCAACGTAGATTTTGTACATGAGCTTACTCCAGGGTATCTTATTTATTGCTTCGCAGTAACTCAAGGCTCATCAAGCACTCCTACAGTTCCTCTTTCTACAGATCCTAAACCAGTAACCTTTGAAATAAACAAGCAGGTAGAGCCTATTCAAGGTAGTCGAGGAGCAGGTAGATGGAACATATTAATTACTCCACCAGCCACTCTTCCTACTAGTTCATCTGCTGCCAACTCTGCCTTCAATATTACTGGAGGGCCAGTAAATTTAGACCAAGCATGGTTTTACACAGGTACAACAGCAAGCCCTACAGGACAATCCGTATGGATTTATGATTCCGCTACAAGTGCTTGGCTACCACAAACAGAAGTTATTCGTGGCAATTTACTTGTAGACGGGACAGTATCCGCTGATAAAATCTCTATATCCGCTTTAGGAACCGCAGGAAGAATTGAAATACTAACGGATAAAATATTAATCTACGATGGTACTACCTTAAGAGTAAAGATAGGAGACTTAAGCCCATGAGTTATGGTATAGCTATCAGAACTTCTTCAGGTCTTACTGACTTAAAAGACATTTTTACTGTAAGACCTAAACAAGAAAAGTCTTTTAACAAAGGTAACAGCAGTATTACTTTATCTAACAATCAAGATGTATCTTACGGTAACTTTACTAACCTGGGGGTAAACTATGACAGCACAACCGATGCTTTTTTTGTAACAAAATACGGATTAGTCTGGAAAACTAACCAAGTTAAAACAAATTTTTGGCTTATGGCAAGCTATACTGGACTTGTAGATATAAATCTTGCACACACTTTAGTATTGGACGATTCAAGTAACGAAGTAAAGTTAACATGGCATAATAAAGGCTGGACATTTGGAGGCACCCTTACAATAATTCCCGGAACAGGGGAAGTAGCTCTTTATGTGGACTGCACAATAATAAAAATAAAGGCATCATAATGGCATATGGTATAGAAATTTATAATTCAACTGGAATAAAAATTGTTTCAACATCAGAAACTAGTTATTATGTCTCAAAAGAAGGAACAATAACTCCGGACGCAAGTGGAACAACAGTCACTAACTTTAGTAATGTATCTGCTTTGTCTTATGCTTATTACCTAGACGACAGCTACTTATATAATCATAATCAAATTAGTAATGTTACTACCTGGAGCAGCTCAACTACTTATAGTGTTGGTGATTATGTAGTGCTATCAGGTACAGTAACTTCTAACACCGCAATTTATGAATGTTTAATAAGTAACTCAAACAATCATCCTACAGTAGTAGCCAATGTTTCTCCAGCTGATGATCGATTCTATGGGGATAGTGTTTACTGGAGATTAAAACGTGTAAGAAACAATTACAGCAGAGCTAATGATGCTTTGTTTTCAGAGATTGAAAATCAAAATGCTCTTATATTTTTTAAGTTACCATCGGTAGGAGATGTTATTTCAAGGTTTTCTCCCTTCGGCATACTAAGTAATGGAGGTAGTACTGCGACAAATGCTATAGACTATGAGGTACCTATCTGTTCTAACTTGTCTAGCTTAGAGTACGCAGTAGTAAAACCGTTAACTGACTTTACTCCCAGTGTGTCAGGATATGGCTTACAAATATATGATGCGTCAGGTAATACCCTCCATGTAACAGATGAAAAGCTTGCTCACATAGATAATTTTGCTAACAGAATAGGTGTGGATGCAACTATTACTTCTTCTAGTTCTACCATAAATTGGGTTGGGCTTCCTATGTTCTTTTTTGGAAATAGACTCGCAGATTATAATAATCAAAACAATGGTGACAGATTCACTAATTATATTAAAAGAAAAAGTAATGTAGAATGGCAACATAAAGTTGACAGAGTTACTACAAATGTATACACTTACGGGAATACTAGTGCAATCAAAGCTAGCTTTTTTGTAGGTAGATTTGACTAGTCATAAGGAAAATATATTGGATAATAAAGTAATCTTACTAACACCGCAACAAGTCGTAGAACATTGGCGGACAATAGAACCCGCTATAGACAGCGCACTTAAGAGTAGTGTTGGTGAGTCTACTACTTACGATTATCTTACATGGTTACAAAACCCAGACTACTATCAGTGTTGGGTAGTTCAAGATGAAGAGAGCATTGTGAATATAAGCATAACTAAGATTAATACCTATGCCACTCACAAGGCTCTTCATCTAGTAACCACAACAGGAATAAATGGAGCACGGTGGGACTCCTATAAAACAGCCCATCATACAATAGAACAATTCGCCCGTGATCAAGGATGTAGACGCATAGAAATGTATGGTCGCAAAGGATGGTCAAGAGTGCTGGACAAACTAACAGGCTCTAAAAACGAAAAATACAAAGAAGTGTATGTAGTACACTCCATGGAGTTAAAAAATGAGTAACAGTTTATACAATCCATTCTCGCCTATGCGTCATATTAATCCTCGATCTTCAGGCCTAATAAAATTTAAAGGTGGTGGAGGAGCAGAACCAACAACAGTAGATACTATTCCAGACTGGTATAGACCTTTCATAGAAAGTGCTGCAACATCAGCAAAGACTCTTTACGAGTCAGGTGGGCTCAGCAACGTAGAAGGTATGAACGAGAATCAATTGGGCGCTATTACTTCACTTGAAGGTGCAGCTAAACAAGCAGGAGAACAGTACGATATTGGTGGTGCTGGGCAAGATGTAATGCGAGCTCAGGCAGAAGGAACAGGAGCCTTCAGCCCACAGAGTACAGAGGCTTTAAGAGCTAAAGCTATACGTGATGCTCAAGGTGCTTTTGCAAATACAGGGGCGCAACTTGCTTCATCAGGACAAATAGGTGGTGCTCGTGCTGGATTGATGGGACAAGAAAGAGATGCCAATTTATCAGCGGCTCTTGCTGGAATTGACTATGATGCTCAAGCGGCAGATCGTGCTTCCAGATCTCAGGGAGCAAGTAACTTATTAAATTCTACAACAGGTATGACTGACCTTGCAGGCAGAGGCGCTAATTATTTAGGTAGTGCAGGTAGCACTCAACAAGAACAAGCACAACGGGAGGCAGATGCGGGTTATCAAGGTCTAAGCAGATTTGCTTCTTTGTTATCAGGTACTCCTCAACCTGGCCAGCAAGCTGTTTCAGGAGGAAAGTAAATGGGCGGAAATTCACCATCAAGTAATAAAGATACGTTATCCCAGCTTCTTTCTACAGTTAATACGCCTAAATCATTGGTTGCAGGTAAAGCAGAAATGCCCTTTCCTTCTTCTAAGACTTCAGATCAAGAAGATTATAATACAAAAATAAAACAACAACTACGATTACCAGAAGTACCTCCAACCGCTTTCTTAGAGGCCGGAGGTAATCAACTTACACGCCCTCCTGTCTCTCTAGCTGTAGACGGGGGAATGAGTAATCAAAAGAACAATCTAAGACCCGACTTTGCTTCCCTTGATAATAAGTCTGCTTTAGGAGGTAAATAAAATGTCTATACTAGCAAGAAATCCTCTGGATGAAGAAAATCTAACACCAAGAGCAGGACAAATTCAAGGCGGGCCTACACTTAATCAAGGTTCTCCTTTAACTGAGCTTGGCACTCAAGCAGGAACTGCTATGGCTGCTCCTCTTTCTGAAGCGTTATTAGGTACAGCAGCAACAGCAGCAATACCCGCTACTGCAACCTCGGCAGCAATCCCGGCAGTAGCAGGCACAGGGGTATTAGGTACTCTTGGAGCTTCAGGTGCAGCAGGTGCTGCTATGGCCCCTGCTCTTGCAGCCGCAGGCCCCTTTGCCCTCATGGCGCTTCCTTTTTTACTTAACAACGGTACAAACAAAGTACCTGAAATAGATTATGGGCCTGATCCTCTTATTAAAGGTTATAACAACGGTACTCCTGCTGCCAAGAATTATTTGTCAGCAATCCCAATGGGACAAGCTGCACAAGGTAATATTCCTGGTGGGCTTATTCCTCAGATGATTGCGGGCGGCGGTAACCCTATGGACATGTTAAAGCAAGTATCCCCTATCTTAGCATTAGGTGGAGCGCTCGGACTTAAAGATGGAACCTCTTGTGCTGGTATGAATTGTAATTGTGCTTCTTGTAAAGCAAGAAAGTATAACAACGGTACAATGAGTGTTAAACCTACTACTAACATGGCGTATGCTGATGGCGTTGATAGTGTTCCGTCTATGCTTACCCCCGGTGAGGCAGTAATCCCGGCTCCCGCTGCACAGAATCCCGCTAATAAGCCTATGATCGATTCTATGATTAATGAAGGTAGAGCAGCTAACAACATGGCTGAAGGTATGCCTGCAGGAATAGATATGACTGTCATGGCTGGTCCTTTGTCTGGTAAAGCTAAACGAGAACAAATGAAGTTGCTGCAAGATATGTCTTTTAAAAAGAAAGCTTTTGAAGCAGAAGAACAAAGGAAGCAACAAGCTTTCGATCAGAAGATGTCGCAAAGTAAAATGCAGTATATGTTATCTATGCGTCAATCACAGGAGTAAATAATTATGGCAGACATATTCTCAGGTGAACTATGGAATAGCTACAAAGATAAGTTAGGTCATATTGAAAGTTCTAACACCTATGATAAGATTGGCGGATCTAACGATCATTATGATGGCAAATACCAATTTGGGAAAATAGCAAAAAAAGATATTGGTTTAGGTCACACTAAAAAAGAAAGAGAAGACTTTCGCAAAGACCCTGTTGCACAAGAAAATGCACTCTTAGATTTCACTAAATTAAATTACAGTAGATTGATGAAAAATAAAGACTTTGCTGGAATGGATATAAATCAACAAATGGGAACTCTTGCGTATGCTCACAATCAAGGTGCTACAGGAGCTAAGAACTGGTTAAAAACAGGAGTGTCAGGTAAAGACGGTTTTGGAACTTACGGTACTAAATACTACAAAGCTTTCACTGATAAAAATCCTGCAATCAATTTTAATTCCAAACCTAAAGAAAGACCAGCTGACCTTGGTGTTAATATTAGCCCTAAGATGAGGCCAGAAAGTATTATTGAAGTACCATCGTCAGATAACAGCTATGTGGTACCTCCAATGAGTAGTATTAGGCCTCAAATGAGAACTAATCAACAAAGCACAGATCCTATTGCGGTAGAACAAGCTATAATGGCAGCAAGTGTACCTCAACAACAGGTGTTTCTTAGTCCTCCTCCTATTCTTAATTATATGGATAATAAAAAGACTAGAGGATATAATCAAGGTACTTCGGAAGTAGTACCTCGTTATTATGCAGACGGTACTGGCTTTGTTGATTTCTTTAAAGATTTGTTTGGAAGCAACCCCAATCCAGTACCAGGAGACATGAGAGGTTCACCCCAAGGTGTGATGGGTTTATCAGCAGAGCAACTAGCGGCAGCTAATGCTGAAGCAAGAACAGATGCATCTGCATTTAATCCTAATATTATTCCTGTTCCTGTTTTTCCTCAGACAGTTAGCGGTGAACCGGAAGTGTTAGATATAGCACCCAAAGTAATTAACGCTCCTTCTGCTAAAATGGCAGCAAGGAACATACAAGAGTATGATCAAATGACATCTGTGCCTGCTATTCCAGGCTATAATATGGCAGTTCCTTTAGTTGAAGATCCTCGTAATCTTGGAGGAAGTGAAGGCTATGGTTCTCTTGGGTTTGCTCCTCAAGCTCAAAACCCATATGATTTTAATCCTAATGTTCCTCCTGTAATAACGGAAGAAAATATTAATAAAGAAAAATCATTTAACTCTATGACTCAAGAGGAAGCATATGGTATTTTACAAAATCCAGAGTCTACAGAGGAATCTATTCTTAATGCACGTAAGTTTCTTTCAGGCAATTTTGAAGTAGCCTCTGAAAAGCCAAAATTACCTATGACTCAGGAACAGGCGATAAGTGTTTTTCAAAATCCTAATGCTACTGAAGCAGAAAGATTTGAAGCACGTAAAGCTCTTGGAGGAGAAGTATACAGTGGTAGAGGAGAGCTGGGCATGCCTGCTCCTCCTGTTGTAACTGAAAGTCCTGCTGTTGTAACCGAAGATCCTGTTATAGATAATGCAAAAGAAATTGTTCCTGGCTCTACAAGTGGCACTGGTTTGTCACTAAGAGAGGACGGACAAATAGTAGGACCTAATGGTAATATAGTAGAAATGCCAGGAGAATCAGAAGCTAAAAGTTTTGGTACTACTATGTCAGATCTCGGTAACAACCTTGGCCCTATATTCAAGGCTTTATTTGGTTTAGAAACACAAGACGTAACTCGTGCTCTTGGTTTTTATTTAATGTCTCGTTTATCTGGAGCCTCACATGCAGGCTCTATGCGCTGGGCAGGCGGTACTGTTCTTAAACAAGCTGAAGCTCGTAATATTAGAAATGACGCTAAGACAGATGCTGCTATAAAAGCTTTTGCCGGAGTTAAAAATACTTATACTGCTGCTGCGGCAAGTAAGATCAATAAGTTATTATCCGAAGGCAAGCTTCTTGAGGCACAAACAGTTATGTCTGACCCTAAATCTAAAACATTTAGAGGTAGATATGGTATTGATGCAGACGATGCAGGTACACCTATGCTGAGGCCTGGTTCTACTATACCTGTATTAATATTTACAGGAACAAATGGGCAAGTCTTTAAAAAGATTACTGTTGACGGCAAAGAAGGTTTTAAAATAGTACCAACAGAAGAGTATACAAATCTTAGGGAAAGAACAGTAGGAGATAATAGATCTAGTTTAAGAAATGATTTAGAATCTGCTGTGAGTAAAATGAACAGCACTTTATTTAGACAGAAAGGTATAGACAACGTTACTAAGGAACCATACGAAGGTGGTATATTTGGTGGACAAGACCAGGGAGGAGTAATTGCTGCTATTATGCAAAAATCAGATGAGCTGGGTGCTTTAGGTTTGGATAATATCCCTACTGATATTCTAGATAGGTTTGTAAAAATTGCAGAACTTGCTGAATCTCAGGGTATTAAAGAAATAGATGCTATTACATTGTTAGACATGATATACGTTGGAGGTCAGGGTTTAATTAATACAGAAAAACTTACTACTGATGATGGAGAGATGTTAACTTCTTCTCAGATGGGTAGCTTTACTGATGCATTTAGAGAAATGTTTCCTGGTACTAAGGGACAACCTAACTATTCTGCTATCCAATCTACCTTTGCAGCTGCAGAAGCTAATGCTGACACAGAATTATTTAGTACAGTAAAAGGTGTAACAGAAGTGGCAAAGGCTTTAACTGAACCTAAACTTACTGCCGCTCAAATTAAAAAGATTAGCAGTATGCCTAACGTATACACTGCAAGTGTCTTGTTTGAAGCCTTTAAACTTCAATCAAAAAAATAAATTAACGCTACAAGAGGAGGCGACATGAATAATAACGACCTAGATAACACGGCAATAAATGTTGCCTCTTCTACCCCTGCACCTATGACGTTGATCTTTGAGGGAGTTGAAACGCAAGGACAACTAATTGACGGGGACACTGTTTCTTTTATCAATCCAAATACAGGTAAAAAGGAATCTTTAAGATTTGGTTTTGGAGATGCAGGAGAAACCGCTAAGATTACCTCCGATGGATTTTCTGCAGGCTCTTACACAGGTCAAACCGAGTTTGAACAAGCAGATAAACTTGCTAGAACACAAGGATACAATAGGATTGTAGTAAATGATTACGACAAAACTTATGGTCGTTATGTTGGAGATTTAGAAAATGATAAGGGAGATAGGTTTGCAGAAAGACTAGTTGTAGAAAATATAATTAGACCTTCTATGTTTCTGGATGATAAGGTACAAGACAAACAATATGAACTTACATTACGTAGAAATATTAATAAGGACTATTCTTTCTTACGTGCTGCTAAAGAGAACCTAACTCCCTTTGAACAAGCAAATGAAATTGTGCAGGAAGCTATGTTAGATAGTCCTGTTATGACAAGAACTCTTGCTCAAACTTCTGATCAACTTATCTTTGGTTCAAGAGCATACTCTAACTTTCTTAAAAGACAATTAAAAGAACTTAATAAGATAATAGAAAGTGATGATAGTACAGAAGAAGAAGTACAAGCCGCTGCCCAAGAGTACAATATTAAAAAAGAAACACTGTATATTAATATGAATTATGATAGTCCCTTTTATGGCTCTCAGGAACAAATAGATAATGCCGTTAACCAAAATATTAATCAGCCAGGAGTTTTTGGTGGTTGGTTTAATGCAGGCTCTCGTTCATTACTTAACCTTGAAGCGGCAGCTGCTACCTTTACTGAGTGGTCAGGTGATCTTGTTGGTAACGAAACTTGGGAACAGTGGGGGGATGATTGGGAACAATCAGTAAATAAAAAGTTTAAAGGTGTAAATACTGGAGTAGATCTTTTTGATATAAAAGGCCCCGGGGATGGAATTAAATGGGTTACTGAAACCGCTATTGAATTTGCTCCTCAACTTGCTGCTATCTATGCAGGCACTAAGGCAGGAGCGGCAGCAGGTGCAGCAGTAGGTACTGCCTTTGCTGGCGTTGGTGCAGTTCCTGGTGCAGTTATTGGCGGTGTTATTGGTGGTGTAGGTACTGGTTTTACTTTGGCAGTAGGACAGATATATAATAGTATGCCTGAAGGAGAAAAAGATCCTTACCAAGCAGGAGGATTAGCTCTTGCAGTAGGTCTTGTTGATGCTTTAGGTATTAGAGGAAGCAGTTCTTTACTTACTAAAAACGTATTAACTAAAGATGGTAAAGAAGCTTTTATTGAGGCATTAATAGATACTGGTCAGGCTACACAAAGATCAGAGGCAGAAAGATTGCTAAAGAAAGGTGTTGCAGAAGTAATTAATGGTACTGGAATGCAATTAAAATCTTTAGCTGCCGATCAGTTGCTGCAACGCCAAGGGCTTCGTTCCTTTATTAGAGAAGGAATTAAAAACGGAGCAAGAGAAGGGGTTACCGAAGGTATACAGGAAGTTATTGCACAAGGTGGTGTAGCAGCTTTAACCTCAAAGGAACTAGACTGGACAGAATTCTCTAAAGATATAGTAAGGAATGCTGCAGCTGGTGGCGTAGTTGGTAGTGCATTCGGGGTAGTAGGTCAAAGCAAACTTAGCGGAGACATGGATACCCCTAGTACTCTTGCAGATCTTAATGCAATAAGAGCACAGTATTCTCCTACTGATGGTAAAACTAAAAGAAGTAAAGTTAGTTTAGCCGAACAACATCAAAGAGAAAAGTATGGAGAGAAGTATTCTACAGAGAGAGTTGCTAAAATTGTTAACAAGAAAGCAGTTAATAGTAACTCAGTAGGTATTTCAGAAGCAGCTCCTCCTGACGCTTCTACTGTTAAAGAAGGCACTAAAGCCTTTCTTAAAGATCCTTTATCCGCCTTTCGTGCAATGGCTAATGCTACTAAAAAAGATATTGTTGATGCTGCAGGTAAGATGAATGATAACATGCAAACTTATTTTGGTTTGGTATCAAGAGATTTTATTTTTACAGGCACCAACACTCCTTCTGAAATAAATTTTAGGGTATCTAAAGTAGTCAAGGCTATGGGCCCTATTAGAGCGCTTATGGCGGAGGTAGATGCAAAGAAAACTAAGGATCTAGATATACAATTTAAAGAAGTTTTAGGTGTAGCAAGCAATGATGCCATTCCTCCCAACCCTTATCTGGTTAAGAAAATTAATGAAGTTAATGAAACCTTGGCAAAGATGGTAGAGGAATCAGGGGTAGATGTTGGTATTAGTGTTGATGAGATAAGAAATAATTACCTGTGG
>Ga0208303_1000728_pt1 | contig 13555 bp, 31 predicted proteins | sample CB_VirMetaG_2_FD_184537 | JGI IMG/M metagenome (GOLD analysis project Ga0208303, IMG submission 184537) | Freshwater to marine saline gradient viral communities from Chesapeake Bay - CB_1504_2 Viral MetaG (SPAdes) (version 4) | ecosystem: Environmental > Aquatic > Marine > Coastal | place: USA... | reverse complement strand
ATGAAATCAGAAAAAACATTCCTATTGCTTATTTAAATATTTGGGATGATTATCCTGCCCCCATGTATAACCAACCGTACTATGAAGCTTGTGATTTATTAATGGGTATTTCAAAACAAACTGTAAATATTAACAAAATAGTTTTAGGGGACAAAGGAAAAAATAAAATATTTAAATATATACCACATGGTTTAAATGAAGATTTATATTTCCCTATTGATAAAACTAGTAAAAAGTTTATAGAATTTAAAAAGAATATTCTTAAAAATAAAGACTCTAAATTTACAGTATTTTTTAACTCTAGAAATATTAGGAGAAAGCAAATTCCTGATGCTATGTTAGCTTTTAGAACCTTTTTAGATACTTTACCAAAAGAGGAAGCACAACATTGTAGAATGGTTTTACATACAGAAATTGTAAGTGACCCCGGTACCGATTTAGAAGCAGTTAGAGAATATCTTTTTGAAGAAGATTACCCTGAAGCTATTATATTTTCATTACAAAAATTATCCCAAGAACATTTAAATTATCTCTATAATTTAGCGGATGTCCAAATATTATTAACTTCAAATGAAGGGTGGGGGCTAACAATTACAGAAGCCCTTCTATCAGGAACTCCAATAATAGCAAACGTAACAGGAGGAATGCAAGATCAAATGAGGTTTACGGATAATGAAGGTAATTGGTTTACCCCCTCTCCTGAAATACCTTCAAACCATAGAGGTACATTTAAACAACATGGTGAATGGGCTTTTCCAGTCTATCCAACTTCACGTTCATTACAAGGCTCACCTTTAACACCTTATATCTTTGACGATAGATGTAAATGGGAAGATGCAGCTGAAAGAATAAAAGAGGTATATAATATGTCTCCTAAAGATAGAAAAAAAGTAGGATTAAAAGGTAGAGATTGGGCTTTATCTGATGAAGCAGGTTTTACTTCAAAAAAGCAAGCTGAGAGGGTGATAGAAGCTTTCACAGAATTGTTTGAAACTTGGAAACCAAGGGAAAAATATGAGGTTGTAAATGCTACCGAATATAAAGGAAAATTCTTAAAACATAAAACTATTTATTAATGAATAAAAAACCAACATTTGTAATTTCATCTCCCTTTGATTGTTATAGTGGATATTCAGCCCGTAGCCGTGATTTAATTAAATCTATTATAGAAATAAATAAATATGATGTTAAATTATTAGCCCAAAATTGGGGTTCAACCTCTTGGGGGTTTTGTAAAGACCATAAAGAATGGGAATTTCTATTACAATATCAAATTCCTAACAATAAATTAACACAAAAACCCGATATATGGTTGCAGATTTCAATACCAAATGAGTTTCAAGCTATTGGGAAATATAATATAGGTTGTACAGCAGGTATAGAAGCTACAGTATGTAAAGGAGAGTGGGTAGAAGGTATGAATAGAATGGATATGAATTGGGTTTCATCTAATTTTTCCAAATATGCCTTTGAAAACTCAAGGTATGAAAAAATGGATTCCAAAACCCAACAAGTTATAGGTAATATTAAATTAGAAAAACCCCTTGAAGTAATATTTGAAGGTGCTAATTTAGATGTATACCAACCTCTAAAACCTAAAGATGTAAAACTTGATTTAAATAATATTAAAGAGAATTGGTGTTTCCTTTTTGTGGGGCATTGGATGTCGGGAGATTTTGGCCATGATAGAAAAAATGTATCCTTATTAGTAAAAGCATTTTATGAAGTCTTTAAGGACAAGAAAAACACACCAGCCTTGATTTTAAAATCATCTATTGGTGTTGCATCTTATATGAGTAGAGACGAAATATTGAAGCGTATACAAAGGATACGAAAATCAGTAAAATCCAATACTTTACCTAATATTTATGTTTTGAATGGGGAGCTTAATGATTCGGAAATGAATGAATTATATAACCACCCTAAAGTAAAATCTATGGTAAGTTTTACTAAAGGTGAAGGTTTCGGACGACCCCTATTAGAATTTGGATTATCAAACAAACCTATAATTGCTTCCTCTTTCTCAGGTCACTTAGACTTTCTAAACCCCGAATTTACATATTTAGTTCCTGGGACTTTAGAAAATGTACATGAAAGTGCTACTAATAATTGGTTAATCAAAGAAGCAAAATGGTTTAAACCAGATGAAGGACATATAGGTAATTCTTTAAAAGAAGTATTTGAAAAATATAAAGAATATTCTATTAAAGGTAAACATCAAGGCCACCATGCTAGAACCAATTTTAGTTATGAAAAAATGGCTGAATTGGTAGAAGAAATATTAGATAATAATGTACCTGAATTCCCTAAACAAATAGAACTAAAACTTCCAAAATTACAATTACCAAAACTACAAAAAATAGAATAATATGAACTTTGATAAATTAAAAGAATGCTCAAGATGCTCCTCAGACGCATGTTATGCTCAAGAAGTAACTAAAGATATCACTTTAGAAATGTGTTATGGGTGTGGGTTTATTTCAAATTCACTAATGAAACAGGGTAATGATTTCTTTAAAGAACAAATGGAGATTTTACCTAAACTCTATAAAGCACTACTTGATGAAGAAGAAACAACAGGTAAAATTTGGATGCCTTCAACCGTTAATGTAGAAGATAAAGGTATGGTTTTTGCTGATGGTACCGGAAGAGATAATTGGAGATGGGGTGCTGTAAAAGCTATACCTGTTACTGAGGGAGAATCTGATAAATATAAAGGTAAAAGGTTTAGACCTGATATGTCTACAATAAAACACTTTGAAGAGCGTGATTATATAGATGCACTAAGCTACATTAAAATCATCCCAGAATAGTTAGGAGCCCTTAAGGGCTCTTATTATGTTTAAAATAAAATAATAAGTTATATGAAACTTTCATACGCAATTACAGTATGCACTGAAGTATTTGAAATACAAACTCTACTATCTTTTCTAGAAGAAAACAAAAGGAATCAAGATGAGATAGTAGTATTATATGATGAGACAAATGGAGACCATATTATAAAACAAAACTTAAAAAATAATCCTACTATTAAATTTCATACTGGTAAGTTTAATGGAGATTTCTCAAAATGGAAGAATAAATTAGTTAGTTTATGTTCCGGAAATTATATTATAAATTTGGATGCTGATGAAATACCACATAAAAACCTAATTGAAACTTTACCTTTCATCCTTGAATCTCAAGATGTAGATTTAATTTATATCCCTAGAATTAATACTGTAAGAGGAATAACAGATAAACATATACAAGAATGGGGTTGGAGAGAAAATGAACATAAATGGCTAAACTACCCAGATTACCAAAGTAGAATTTTCAAAAACAACCCAAAAATTAAATGGGAAGGGGAAGTTCATGAGACTATTAAAGGTTTTAAAACTTTTGCATATCTCCCAAAAATTGAAGAATATTCCTTATATCACCCAAAAGACATTAAAAAACAAGAAAAACAAAACGAATATTATAATACCTTAAATAGACAAATCAAAGAAATTAAAAATCATCAAAATACCGTATCTTTAATAATTCCTACAAATGGTACTAATGAAAACTATACAAATGCTCTCTTAGATAATATTCAAGAATTATATGGGGGAGATGAAAATTTAGAAGTTATTGTAGAAAATAATAATAAAGTTACTTTAGGTATCAATTATAATAATGCTGTTAAAAAAGCTAAAGGAGATATCATTATTTTACTTCATAATGATATGATTTTAAAAGAAGGTTTTATTGAAAAAATAAAACGTGATTTAAAACCTAATAGTGTACTATCCTATACTCGAATCGAACCTCCCACTTTCCCAGATATATACCCTGGTAAAGTAATATTAGATGCTGGTTATAATTTAAACGACTTTGATAAAGAAAAATTTGATAATTTTAAAGTTGAAGATAAAGTTATTTTTGGGGGGTCTCAATTATTTTTCGCAGTGTTTAAAAAAGATTATATAGGTATAGATGGTTATACTTTTACAAAGTTTTGTGAAGATGATGATATTCACCTAAGATATACTAAAGCAGGATATACTCATTATGTATCTCCCGCATCTGTATATCATTTTGGTAGTAAAACCTCAAGAGTGGGTAATTATTCTAAAATTGAACTTGAATCTAGGCAAAAATTTATAAACAAATGGGGTAAAAAATTAGAAAAACAAAACCCTACAAGAATATTAGATTAAATAAAATAAAAAAATGGATATAAAAATGATTAGTTGTCCTAAATGTAGTAACGATATGCCTGAACTCAGAAAAACTAAATATGGTTATGGTTTTTGTGTATCATGCTCTGAAACTTATAATTTAGTTAGTACAAAACGAGCAATAACAGTCCAAAAAGGAGAAGGAGACCACACTTGGAATGAAACTATCCTAATGGGTGAAAATGAGTATAGAAAAAATATTAACCCCGAAGGTAACCCCGAGATTACATTTGGGATTGAAGATGCATAAATCTAACTCCAATTAAATGAGAAAAAGAAAACCTTTATCTAAAGAAATGATATTAGCAGCCATGGGTAAAACCAAATCAAATATGGCAAGTGCTAGATATCTTCACGTTTCATATCAACATTATAAGAGATATGCTAAAAATTACGATGCAACTGAACCCGGGTACAAATCTCTATTTGAACAACACAAAAATCAAGCAGGTAAAGGTATACCTAAGTTTTTAAAGAATGGTAAAAAAGACCCTGCATTATTAGACATAATAGAAGGTAGGATATCAGCTGTCCATTTCTCCCCAGATAAAATAAAGTACCGTTTAATAGAAGAGGGGTATTTATTAGAGGAATGCTCAATGTGTGGTTTTAAAGAACGTAGAGTACTTGATTATAAAATGCCCTTATTACTGCATTTTAAAGATAATAATAAAACTAATTATAGTAAAGAAAATACTGAATTGTTATGTTACAATCATTACTTTCTTACTATTGGTGATATATTTACAGAAAAGGATGAAAAACAAATTGAATCCCATATAGAACACCATGGTACAACTGATAGAGTTGAGTGGGAAGTTGATGATTACCATTTACAACGTTTAAGAGAATTAGGATTAGGTGATGAAGATGAAGATGATGTCCACAAATATATTAGTAGAATATAAATGCCATTATTGACATATAATAAGGAATTTACGGAATTTTACATAATACCCATACCCTATACTATCGGATTTTGGAGACCTATGGAAGTGGAGGTTGGGTTTATAGAAGATTACATAAAAATAACAAATGAAACATAAAAAACATAATAAATTAGTTAAGGATTACGATAAACAAAAATCAAAACATCTTAAAAAATTAGCTACTAAAAGTTTGGATAACGAGGAAAAATTTCGTATATTAAAGGAGAAGAAAATCAAAGGTAATTTTTTAAAATTTTTTTAGAAGATGGAATTTAAACATAAGTTAAAATACAATACAACTGAAGACTTAAATCTTGATTTTGCTAATGGTAATAAGGAATTAAATGATATTATAGTAGAAGTTTGTTTAGAAAACTTAAATAGTAATATAGACCCCATACCCATTGTAGAAATTACTACTAAAGATGATGATATCATATATGAAGTTGAAGTAACACGAGAAGATTTAATAATTACTTTACAATCTAATTTAAAGGTAATGGAAGAATATGAAGACTTTGAAAGCTGTATTAAAATAAAGGAGGGTATATTAAAACTAATGTAAAAGTAAAGGTTTATGGCATTGTGGGAATTTACAAATTTAAATAAGCATTCTAATTTTAGAACTAGAATAATACATACTAAGGGTTCTTTGAGTTTACCTACTAAAGGTTTAGGAGGTGTTATTTTTGCTAATAGGTTTAAATATGAATATAAAAATCCTCTATTTCCCCCATCACTTTTAGTTTTAAATAATCAAAAATACATAATGCCCGGGTGGGATCCTGTAATAATGGAGACTACACTTAATGATATAGATTGGGTTAAACCTAAAATCAAAAAGATTGAAATTAAGACCCATAAATTTAATTCTTCAAGTAATGACAAAATATACATTACTAAAGAAATAATTAAAACAGATGGTACTAAAGAATTCAAATGTAATTGTTTTGGTTCTATAAGAGCAAAAAATGGAGAGTGCAAACATATAAAATCCCTTAAATATTAATAAAAACCCACATATTTATAATCAAATCAAATAAAAAAAAATGAGTAAATACAAATTAACCCAAAGTTTCATAAGAGAAAATAAAGCAAAACTAGGTTACCACACTGGTGGTACCCCTAAATCCAATAATGAAATGGATGAAGATGAATTAGAAAATTTTTATCTTAATAGTGACACAATAGATGAAAATTGGGAACCTGAAAAATTCACGATTATGGGTGATGTCTCATACAGTAAATATCAGGGAAAAACTAATAATTTAGATGATTTATTTAATGCTATTGATAAACTTCCAGATACTATAAAAAGTATTAAAGTTCCTATAAATACTAATAATATTCAACCTACAAATGTAGATTTTAAAATATTTACACCTCAAGCAGGTTATAAGGAAGAAATTAAAAGTATCATAACACAATTAGTAGATGAATATGAGAGTGAAGGTGAAAATATAACTTCGTTTGTTATTTCTTCATTTGATGGTGGGTTTAATGAGGATAAAGCTAGTTATTATATCACTTTAACTACAAAAAGATCAAATGATTTTAGTGACAACATGAGTAAAGGGAAGTTTGGTTCATTAGATGAAGAATATAAATTAAGAAAACATTTTCAAAGATTTTTATAATATCATTTAATTAAAATTTTTTAAGTAAAATAACGGGGTATCCATTTGGATACCCCATATCTATTTCGTATATTCAAGTATAATAATAAAATAAAAATAAAAAAATGGAAAAGAAAAAATGGATTGAAAAAAATGTATTTGAAATTGTAGGTAATTCTTATAATTTAAACAATGGATTAATTATAGATGAATCTAAAATAGATAAAGCTGTTGAAATTAATTTTGACGGTAATAAAATATAATTAAAAAATAGAAAATATGTGTTGTAGTGCAACTGATTATATAAAAAAAGAAATAAACGGAAATTGCCCTGATTGTGGTATGGAAATGGTTAATGGTGATGCTTATGAGCAATGTTATTATTCATCTACTGAATGTGATTTGTGCGGATGGTCGCCTTGTGATGGAAGTTGTTAAATGTAGTATTAACTAAAAATAAACAATAATGATACTTAACGAAGAACTTATACAAGAATATAACGATGTTGAATTTACATTCAAACAATTATATAAAGATTGCGTAACTTATGAAAAAAAGTACAAAAATAAAACGGTAACTGTAAGAGGAGAAAAAGATTATAGATGTGACTTAAATTTACATGAAACTTTAAACTCTCTACAGTGTGAGCTAGAAGATATTACAATAGAAATAAATAAAAGATGATTAAAGAAGAAATTATAAAAATAATAACTGACTTAATGGATATGCCTGAATATGATGTATCAAGAGAGTTTGCAGAAAAAAGAGCGTGTAACTTAATTGATAAAATAGAAAATGAGCAATTAATTATAACTGATGTTAAGCAACAACGTGAAACGTTAATTGAGTTTGCAAACTGGTTGTTTGATGATAGGGAAGATAACCACAAAGAAGTAGATTTTTATTTGAAAAACAAATAGAAGCAATTAATTGTGGCTAACTGATTTGTGTATGGAAAGTAAATTAAACGGAATTGAAATGAGAAAATTTGAAACAAAAGAAGAACTTGTAGAATGGATTGAAATAATCCACCTACAAAATACAAACGGTAGAGAAACGGAAGAAGAAATGTTTAGACTTGGAATAGAAGCTGCAATAGAAGAGCTAAGCGAGTTTAATTTATTTTCTATACCCGTTGTTTTAGGGCGAAGCGAACAGTTAGAGGCTTTTGATGAAGTGTTCCAATTAGCTTGGGAATTAGTTCAAGAAGAAAGCGACTACACTAGATTGTTGAAGATTAAAGAAAGCCTTTAATTGCCTACAACTAGGGATAAAAATAAAAAATAATAGAAAATAAATAAATATAGAACATATATGATAAAAACAGGAGATTGGTTAAATTATAATAATATTAAGAAAAAATGTTTTGGTATTCATCTTAATGGTAACATCCTAATAAAAATGAATAATAAAGTAGTGCAAATAGATAAAGAAAAGATAAAATTATGGTAAAAATAGAAAAACAAATCCTACATCATTGTCTAGCCCAAGCAAAATGTTATATCAAATCAGGAGAAAGAGATAAATCTCGTGATTACGCTGATATGGGGATAGCATATACCGCTAGCAGAAAAGAAAATGGGATGTTAGGGAATGATTTAGTTGAAGGTGTTGCAATTAATTTGTGGCTTGAACGCTTTTGGATGTTTTTGCAGAATAATGGGTTATTACTCTAACATACACTTAAAATATATAAATAATAATTTAATACTATAAATATGGGAACACAAAAATTACAGAAAATCAATTCAATTACTAAGATGATACTTGAGTTAAAATTACAACCAACATCCGTTAAAACTAAAAATACTATCCAAAAATTACAACAGCAATTGGATGATGTTATAAAGGAAAGAGATGAATTATAACATAATTTATAATGGTGATAAAGCCTACAAAATACTAAATGAAGTATTTATCCATAATTTTTTAAATAAAGATAACAATATTAATCAAAAGGTATTAGGTTTATATGTTAACCAAACATGAGGTAATCATGTTTTACAAAAAGATAATAAATTTCTAATATGTGAGACTATAGATGAAGCTACAATAGTTGAATAAAAAGGAAATACATGAACAAATACCAATTTACTTTTAAAGGGGAGAAATACGAATGTATAGGAGATGATAAAGTTTTTGATATAGAACAATTTAAAATTTTAATTGAATTAAATGATTGGACAACAATAAGCAATAGAATAATAAATCAACTAAAATGGGGACCAAACATAAAGAAGATAAAATAAATTATTGCAAATGGTGTGGGTTAAAAACCAATTTAGAACCTATTCTAACCCCAGAAACCCCATTATTGGAATTTTTAGAAGAAAAAATAAACACTTTGGGTAGAGATAAAGTATGGGGTGATGATAGCAATTGGGCAATTTTAGATATAGATTCGGAGGTGGAAGCTGAATTGTTAGTATATGATGATATGTTAAATACTTTAAGTTATAAACATTTATGTGAAAAATGCATAGAGGAAGATGATATCTTATATGATAAATATTATGAAGGGGATGATGGGGTAGAATTTACTATGGATGGTGGTATATAATAACAAATTTGAATACCCCATATATATTTCGTATATTTAGGTATTAATAATTAAAACAGGGAGGCTGAAAACTGAATAGAGTAAGCAGCAAATTAAATTTATAGAACAAATGAAAAAAGTATTTATTTTAATTATCTCAATTGGGTTGTTTACAAGTTGTAATACATATGATCCACAACCTGATGCTGATAAACTACAAGCACAAAAGACAAAAGAATCTTTAAGAGAAGCTAATAACCAAATTGGTATGCCTGCAATTGTAAACTTTCAAGAGAAAAAACTATTTAAACAGATTTTAGAATTACGAGATAATGAAAAGTTAATTACTTATTGTTATTTAATGAATGAAATGGACGGTAAGATAGGCCAATTTTTAGGAAAAGGTATTGGGTATGGAATACCTGCCGCAACACAATTTACTAACCCTATGAAAAATCTTGGTGATAAGTATAGAGAAGGAAGTAATACTGTTTTACCACAAGCTGACCCAAATGGTTTATTTATGCCTACAGCTACAAGTGCAACTTGGTATATGCTCTTGGATGAAAAAGGGGAACCACGTCCCGTATACATTGAACCTTTAATTATTGTTTCACCTATAAAATTACATTAAGATGAAAGAAATATTCAGAATTATAGGAATTGTTTTAATTGGAGCCCTTGTATTAATGACTTTAACTTATGGGTTTGGTTGGTTTGGAGTGGGGTATAAAAAAACAGTTGGTAAAGAATTAAAAAATGCTGATAGAGAAATTTATGAAGAAACAAATTCTTTTACAAAAGCTAAAAGGCAAGAAATAATTAAGTATTACAAAGAATGGAATGAAGTGGAGACTTTAGAGGATAAAAAAGCCATTGAAACTATTTTATCTATGTCTTTAGCGGATTTTAATGAGGATAAATTTATTAAAGATGCTAAATTATTGAGTTGGGTAAAAAAGGTTAAATACTAATAACAAATATATTCTTTATTAATTACAACAACATTAAATATAAGAAGTGGGGAATGATTACAAACAATCCTCAAAAGATGATGGGCTAGTAACGCTCTTGAAAGATAACCAAGTTCATTTGCAACCCGTCCCACTTCTTATATTCAATGTTGTAAATTTTTTTAATGCTTTACAACAAATTGTTTATATACAAACACAAACTTAAATAAAATGGTATACTTAATGATTATTACAATATGGATAGCCCTAGGAAACATATGGGTTGATTTATTACAAGGTATTATTAACCTAACAAGAAAAGTTAAATTAACATTACAAGAAAAAATTATAAATATTTTAGTATGGCCCTATTCCATTTACACATTTATGGAAGGTTTAAAAGAGGGAATAGAACAAGACCCCAATAAATCTCCCTCCTTAAATGTATCCCTAGATAATTTTATAGATGAAATAGATAAATACTTTGCAGATAAACTAGGAGTGGAATTGGAGGTATATCAAAATATTATGGACACTAAATTTACAGATGATGAAATTGAGGATATAGTAAATGTATTAATAACCTTAGAGGGTGATGAAGAAGAAACTAAACGTGTAAAGGAATTATTTTATAGTAAACTAAAGGAATAAATAACAAATTTGGATACCCCATATATATTTCGTATATTTAACTAAACATAAAACAACAAAAATCATGAGTAAAACGAGCACAAAACAAAGGGTAATACAGTTGCAAGAGTGGGTAAAAACATTGAAATCTCAACGTGTTAAACCATCAAAACCAACAAATAACCATCCTTTATATTAGCCAAAGTTAATTATAAATAAAAAAATCATAAACTATAAGGTAGTGGCGGAATTGGTAGACGCTATGATAAAATCTGAAGTACAAAGATTTTTAAAAAACCATAATAAAAAAAGTTTAGCGACTTTAATAAAAATGGATTGTTGGTTCGAATCCAACCTATCTTACAAAAGATTCAATATATTATGATGTACTCAAAAAAAATAGGGAATGAGATCTATGTTTATAGAAATGGAGAAATTATTTATAAAAAATGGATTAAAGAAAATAATTCTGTTGTAATGAATAACCCCCCAAATTGGAAAAACGATAAAACATTAACTATAAAATGATTAGCTTTTATAAATAAAAAATAATTTAAAAAAAATTATTTATAATTTGTGTATTAATATAATTGTATGTATTTTTGTATAAGAAATAACAATAACACATACAAAATAGACTTTTCAATGGGCAAAAAAAGCTAATTTTTAACCTTAATTTTTTAACTATGAATTTAGAAACTGAAATATTTTTTGATAATTTTTATCAAAATGAAAAAGAGATAAAAAGCACGAAAATAGAGTGTTTAAAAATCTTTACAGAATTTTATGAAGGATTTAATCCTTTAGAAAATAACGAGTATTTAGAAGTGTTCAAAATAGGTCGTTTGTTTATTGGTTTGGTTAATGTTGGATCTTTTAGAAGTGGAGCAATAAATTTTGATTCAATTATTTTAGATAATAATATTTTAAAATCTATTCATTACAAAAATTTAGATAAAAATCTAAAAAATAAATTAACTAAAAAACTTATTCAATTAGGTTATTAATAAAAAAACAAATTATGAATCCAAACAAAATTAATTACTAATATAAACGGGGTGTAAAAACCCCATTAATTTAATAGATATGACACCAAAAGAAAAAGCATTTGATATACACAATGTTAGCAACATTAAGGTTGATTTGAGTAAATGTAAAAAAGGTGATATACTTATAAGTACTCACGGAGCAAAACTTGAATACGTTGCACCAACACCTTGGAAGAAATACACGTACCTAGACCATGTTGTAAAGTATATTGAAGATGCGGAAGGAAAAAGTTTTGGTAAAAACAATTACGGAACAAGAACTAATGAAGGTTTTACATTTGCAAAGAATAGAAAGCCTGCAACAGACCATGATATTGCACAGGTACTTTAGTATTAATACCAACGTTTTGTGTATGACACGTTGCAGAATAAACAACAAAATTAAATAAATAAATAAAGATATGAATTGGGTTAAGCAATTATTTAGCAAAAAATCAGAAACCAAGCAATGTGATATACGCGTTGTTGTAGGTAGTTCTTATCCTAAAAGAGAACAGACTTATATGCACATTGAAACAGGTACAGGCAGACCTTATGTTACTAACCACCCACCACATGTACAAAAATGGTGTAATGAACAATTGCAAATAAACAGCAACCGTTGTAGATGCTGAATTACCTACAACGTATTTGTATATGGAAAGTAGGGGTATAAGAATTACAGAAATCTTTAATATTGCAAAGACTTTAAAGAAATGCAATCGAGCCATTGTAAGCTATGCAACCCCTATTTTTTATATACGTTGTTATATATCTGGTGGCTATTGTGTGAGTTCGCAAAAACACGGCGGAGCTTCAGGCTTCGCTAGAACTAATGCTTAAAAACATAAGAGATGTTTAGCCACTTGTATATAACGTATTCGTGTATGATTAGTAGAGGATTGGCTCCCCAAGATATATTTCGTATATTTACGTGTTCGAATGGTTCGAGCGATAGAGGTTAATTTTAAAAATAAAGGTTATGAAAAGTAAAGACTTAAAAACAAATATTATGACAAAAGAACATAAGCTATACGAACTTAGCAAAGAATTAGTTTACCAAATGACTGGTAATTACACTGAAGATACGCAAAATGCAGACTTCCAAATTGCTTGGACATACCTAAATAAAGCAATGGATTTTATACAGTGTTGTGAGGAGTTGCCGACTAAAGAAGATGATACTGAGTATTGGGTTGACTTAGTTAATTGGGAAAGCGGAGGGATTGAAGAAGTTTCAAATACAAATTTAATTGAATTTAAAAAAAACATTGACCTAGAAATACAAAGAAGATTAAAAAAGTAAGACAATTACTTACAGCTTACACGGGTTAAGGTTAGTTGCGTGAAATATTAATGAATTTAATAAATAAAACAATGGATATAAACGAAGAAATAGATATGCAAAAACAAAAAACAGTAAAAGATTTAAAAGAAATTATAGAAAAGTACAATATAACCATAATTAAATTAGATGTGTCTTTATCTGAAGAGGAAATGTGTGAGTTGACTAGACTTGATTAGTTTATTTTTATTATGTGCTGTTGTGGTTTGTTTGGCATGAACTATCAGATTAAAACAGAATTAATAAATATACAATGAACAGAGAGATTAAAACAGATTTAGAAAATATACTATCTTTAATTGCTTGTGC
>Ga0208303_1000727_pt1 | contig 13557 bp, 17 predicted proteins | sample CB_VirMetaG_2_FD_184537 | JGI IMG/M metagenome (GOLD analysis project Ga0208303, IMG submission 184537) | Freshwater to marine saline gradient viral communities from Chesapeake Bay - CB_1504_2 Viral MetaG (SPAdes) (version 4) | ecosystem: Environmental > Aquatic > Marine > Coastal | place: USA... | reverse complement strand
TACTTCAGCCCTTACCGCAGTTGTACCAGATGTGGTACTTGTGGCTGTGCTTGTATGTAAAGGGTGTCCAAATGTGAACGTGCCAGAGCGCCCTTTTAAGCCCACAATAAAAGCCTCGACTGATCGTGCCTCGTCATGCGTTAAAGGCGGTAGATTGACCTCTGCCTGCCATATAGCGCCTTGGTGGGCGTACACCTGTTGGTCATAGGTAAACGGGGACTCTGTAACGGCAACAGTTCGTTTTAAACGTAGGCTGATTGATGTAATGCCTACGTTGGGGAAAGCTAATGGCATTTCTTATGCTCCGACTAATGACTTGCTGAACCCACCGCCACGCTGTCTAGCGTCTGCAACTGCACCTTTAGCGGCATTGGCAATTTGTGGCATCAGTGTAGCAATTTCTGCTCTGACTGTCTGCTGTACGCCAGTAGATACGTTAATGGTCTGGTTAACAGTAACACCACCGCCACCGCCCATCTTATTGTTTGGTATTATTGATCCGTTTTGATTTGGAACAAACAACTCTGGCCCGCGCTCGCCAACCAATGTTGCTTGCCCTCTATTTTGCGACCCACCTATTGCTGATTGTTTCGTAACTTGTGTCGTAGGCATACCAAGAGCGCCACCAATAGCATTAAACAAGGGTTGCACAATCCAGTATTGAACCATCATTTTAATCAGGCTATCAATAACGCTTTTAGCCATATCCTTCATAGCTTCGCCAAAAGATTTAGCGCCACTAATTGCAGACGTTAAAGCGTCCGTTAATGACCCTGCGGCATTCTTAGAAACTGCATCCATTCCTTCTGCCAAGCTAGGCAAAGCATCTCCAGCAGACTTAATTGAGGCTCCCCACTTTTGCATCGTAGTTGGAAGAACTTCGCCATCAGCTAAATCGTCAGCCTCTTCTCTAAGTCCTCTAAGGCCCATTTTAAGCCGCCAAACATTACCAGCCGCATTGTCTATAGAATCGCTAAAACCATACGTCATTTTTGTAGTAATTGGCGCTAAATTCATCCAATCCCTAACGTAGTTGGCCATTTCAATAAAGCCATTTGCAAAATCAGCAAAACCCCTAGCCGCTGATCCAAGGGCTAACAAAATATCCGCCAACCCTTGAAGTATATTTTCAGCTAAAATAAGACCAAATTCTTCTACGCTTCCGCCAGCCGCTTTAATGTCTTTTAAAAACTTATCTTTTATTGTATTGCTTAATGCTTCTATGGCTGGAGCAAGGTTAGCAGTTATCTGATTACGCAAACCTTTAAATAATCCAAACAATTTAGAAAGAGAATCGTTTGCCTTTTCCACGCCTTTAGCTGCTTTTCCAGACATTACCAAACCTAATTGGTCAGCCTCGATAAACATATCTTTTAAGCCTTGCCTTCCAAGGGCCAAGGTATTTACTAGGGCAACACCTTCAGAGTCAAACAGCTTCATAGCTAGACGAACTTTGTCTGCTGATGTTGTAACATTACCGAAAGCATCAGCGAGCTGTAGCATCTGCTCATCTAGTGATTTCTTCTTTAGCTCTTCAGCATCAATGTTTAGCTCTTTAAGTGCGCCTTTAGCCTCGCCAGTTCCTTTAGCGGCTTCAGCTAAACGCCTTGTAAATCGCTGTGCAGCCATGTTGACGGTTTCAATAGTTACGCCCGTTTGGGTTCCTGCGAATTGCAAAGAACTAAGTGCTTCAGTTGTAGTGCCTATTTTAGATGCAGTCTTTCCTAGCGTATCTATAGCGGTTAAAGATTGCTTAATCATAAACCCAATAGCGCCAGCACCTGCCGCAAGAGCTAGAGCAGACTTCATGCTAAATGCAGCTTTAGCAATCTTTTGTAAGGCGTTAGTAACACCCCCAAAAGCCTTTTTGGTTTTGTCTACCGCGCTTATTACGATCTTTACATCTTCAGCCATTTTGCTCACTCAATATTTGGTAATAAGCCAACCATTCGTTGAAATGATTAACGGGCATTTGTTCTGCTTCTTCTATCGTAAGGTGTAGGCGATCAGCCAAGGAAAGCAGATTCATCCTTGACTGGTCGCTTTTTAGTTTCCCTGTATTGCCTCAACAGTTTCAATCTCTGCAAACATTTGGTTAGCAATATCAGATATAACGCTAGTTTCTTCGCCCATCAAATCAAGTCGATCTTCAGCAGACCCAAACAGCTTAGTGCCGCCTTCATCTTCTGCCTTCATACAAATCAAATCAACCATTGCCCCGATAGTCGTATTGTTAAGAAAGTCGGGGTGCTTCTTCTGCAACTGGTCTAGGTCGTAGCAAGTAATGCTTCTGCAATACAACTTAAACGCTCCAGATTCGTCACCCCATGCAGGTACTAATACTTCTCGCGCCTGCAACTTTCTTCTACTTCTTAAATCTTTAGCTAATCCCATGGTTTATCCCCTTAGTTAATTAAACTTGCGCTTCTGTTACGTCACCGCTGCACTGGATTGAGAAGCTGGCTTCTACCATGCCATCAAAAGAACCAGTAATAGAGCGAGAAGTTACAATGCCTGTTCCAGAGAAGAAAGTCTCTCCAGTGCCAGTGCCTGTAGGATAGATTTCAAAATCAATTGAAGCACGCTCATCAAGAATTAGCTGCTGTGCATCTGCCTCATCCCAATATACGTCAAGTGATACTGTATTTGTTTTTAGTCCAGTTTTATAAGTTCTGGAAACATCGCCCATTACTGAATCTTCAATGGTATCTGCTGAACCGTCAAACGTGAAAGAACGTACTTCGCCAACCACGGCAACAGTCGTGCCTGAGACTTGTACTTTTACTACTCCAGATGCGCCTGTTTTAGTCGCCATGATAATTACCTTTAATTTAAGTTAAGTTGTGCCGCGAGTGTACTGATACAAAACGCGAACTGTAATAATAATCCCGCCAATGGGATCAATAGAACCTTCATCAATCTCGATATTAGTTATCTGAGTATCTAGGGCGTACCCACCACGCAAACGGTCAACATCAAGAGCTTCTTCAATTGCTTCAATAAGATTGTTGCGGGCTGAATCAATGACAGAGCCTTTAACGTAGCAAATGAATTCGTAATTTATGGTAGCCATACGTTGAGTAATGGAACCACCTATAGAGCTATCTTCTCTATCTTCGCCAGCACTGCGAACCAATATAGCTGGAAACTGTGCGCTGGATAACTTGTCAAAATCAAACGGCTCGCGGGTAACGTACTTGATAGCCACTGGGTCAATTGTCGCTTTCAGGGTTTCAACTAAGTTATTAGCAATGCTTTCTCTTACACTCATTTCAACGCCTTAAAGAATATCTTGCCCAGTTTCTTTTCTTCAGAACTACTGAACCCGAAGAAAGGTCTTTTCTTGTCATTCATAGCAGCTTTCTTAGACTCAGCAGCTCGGCTAAAGAATATCTCTGCCTGTTTGCTGTTAGCCTTAGTTGTCATAGAGCCTAGCATCTGACCTGTAAACTGTAGATCAGGTAAACTACCTCTACCCTTACTCGCTCTAAATGCTGCATACGTTGCATTGTAAGGCTTAAATCTGCCTTTATAGCCAATGCCTTTGCTAGTTCTATCTTCAATAATATTAACGCCAGCTTGGGCGGTAATAGATAGAGCCTTTTTAACGCTATCGGATAATTCTTTGCCTTGCTTCTTTACTCGCTTGGCTATCTCTTTAGCGTTGGTGTTTATCTTGATTTGCATTAACGGTTAAGCCATTGCCCGATAGGTTGTTTCTCAGCGTAATCAACAGTGCCGTCACCATCTTCATCATAGTCAACACCATCAGATAACACTGCTTCTAGCTCTTCGCCATAACGCGCTTTGTAGAAGTCAATCATATTACCGAATCTGTCGCCATCAACCCAATTGGTAAGCTGGGGCAAAGCATAACGCCACAACACTAGGTAGGCACTCGCCATAGTGAACTGTGCAGGGGTGAGCTTTGTAGTATCCATCTCGCCTGCTATGTTCTTTCTGGGCCACCACTTAATGCGTAACTCTCGCTGAAGATCAGCTTCAGCTTTAGGATGCTCCAGAACAAAAGACTCAATGCCCAGACCAAGAATGTCGGGAATCAGTTTAAGTAAATCAGCGTCTGAGGAATATGCCATTATTTAACCTTTTAAAAAATGCCCCCCCGAAGGAGGGCAGATTATTAGTCTTACTATCTTACAGTACAGCGTCAGACAGAAGCTCGATACCGAACGAATCATCAAGCTCTGCAACACCGTAAACGGCAGTAGCGTTAAGCTCGAATGCTCGGAGAGACTCATCACGCTGTGGCGCAATGTTAAAGTCACGCTTCATAGCGATCATGATAGCTTCAGGAGCGAATACAGCGCCTTTAGCATCGCCAGAACCGTCAATAGCTACGTTAGCTGACTCGTAGACATTGATGCCAGCGATAGTTCCAACATAACCAGTACGCATCGCTTCATTCTGCGAATCGCCACCGTTCGGGTTAGCGAAGGTGTTAGTTAGGTTAGCTTTCAACTGGTAGGCTTGGAAAGGGTGTACAACAGCATTGATCACGCCAGTTACTTTGTTAGCGCGTAGAGTTGCAGCAGCCTTAAACAAGTCAGCAACAGTGATCTCAGCGCCAGCAGCACCGATAGAACCAGAGAAGCCGTCAAACAAAGCAATGAGGTCAGTATCAATCTTAGTAGCGATAGCGTTACCAAGAACAGTACCTAGCTCAACAGCAGGGTTGCCGTCACCGTAAGTAGCCATGTCAGTAAGCAGAACCTGTGCGCCTACTTCGCCAACAGTTACAGAAACTGAAGAAGTAGAAACGGTGGTGCTAGACATGTCAGTGCCTTCAGTCAAGTCAGCAGCAGTGATTGCTGGGTACTTAGGAACCTGAATAGTTTTACCAGCTTGGGCCTGAATGTTATACATTGTAACCAGACCTAGCATTAGGGATTGCTCTTCAGCGGTGAAACGAGCTTGTGCGACAATATTTACAAATAGGTCGTCAAGGGTAGTACTAGTAGTTGCAGCCATGATAAATTACCTTAAAATAAAATTAGTTTGTGGTTTGGTGGTTACTTTTTCTTGAAAGCCGCAAATGCTTCTTTGCCGCCATCGTTCCAGTTTGCAACCATATCTGCCACAGATGTAGGCTTCTGTGTAGAGCCACCAGTGTTACCCTGCGATCCTGTTCCACCTATAGAGGCTTTGACCATGTGCGGGTTTACTGTCAAGAATTCCGTTACCATCTCATTGACGGATAACAAATCACCGCTGTCATTGTATCGCGGTACTCCGTTAGCGTCTAGCACCTCAACTGTCCCATCTTCCGACAGTCTAGTCTGGCCTTTAAGTAACTGAGAAACTTGATTTGGATTTACAGCATTACTGTTACCAGCAGCACCAAGCAAAGCGCCATCAACTAGCGTCTGTTGTAGCTTGCTCTTGTAACTCTGTATCTCCATGTCTTTCTTTTCGACCGTCTGTTTCAGAATAGAATCAAACTCGCCACGCTCTTTCTTTCGCTCCAACTCGGCAGCTTCTCGCTGCGCCATTAAGTCTTTCGCGTCATCCAGATCAATGCCAGATATCTTCTTGTCGAACTTACGCTGCTCTCTTGCAACACGATCCGCAACAATGCGGTCTAGTTCGTCCTGAGTAAAGGTCTTGGTTTCCTGACTTTGTGTTGCCGCAGTTTCAGTCTCTGCTTCTGTTGCCATGATTTCATCGCTCATGTGACGTAGCCTCTAAAAGAGTAGGTGGAATGGTGAATCTCGATTGTATCATAATTGGTTATTTTTTAACTTTCTTCTTTTTTTTGGGACGGCCAACCTTGCTGCCGTATGTTCCTTTACCTTGTGGCATATAACACCTCTTAAAAAACGCCTCTAAACCTATGGCGGCAGTTATAGCCACCACGCACAACGAAAGGGTCGCCACTGATCTTTCCAGCCCACGAACCTTCCCAAATACTGTCAATCTCATCTTTGGTATAAGTCTTGCCAACGTGCTTTTCGCAAAAGTCTCTAGTGGCTTCATCATCTGGGCCATAGTATTTAAACTCAGTCGCGCCAGCTTCGATAGCAATCTTAGTGTTAACCGTTGCATCAAACTGCATTAAGGCATCATGCAAGCCCTGACTAGCGTACCTGCCAAGGTTAGCGTTAACAGATGCTTTGATAGTGGCTAGGCTCTGGGCAAAGGTAGCGCCTGTTAGCGTGCTTTCATAAAGCTCTTTTGACACCGCATCAAGATAATTCTGGCCTAAGTCTTCAAACCCTTTAAAGGTCATAGATTGGAGCTGAGATATAATGTTAGGGTCTAGCTTAGTCACATCAGCATAGGTACTTAACATCGCAGCAACTTCATCAGCTATTACGGTGTACTCACGAACCAAACCATCAACAGTTGCTAAATACTCTTGCTCTATAGCTGTACGAAGTTCAACCCTTGCCTGTATTGCCCACTCAAGATCAAACAGCTCGCCATCTTTAAGCGGGGCAGTAGCCATTAGATCAGTTATTCTATCTTCTAACTTAACTAAAGCAGATGCCAACTTACCTTGGTGGTCTTCTGCCCTAGCTATGACCGATCTTAATTGGTCAACGTCAGCAGGCATTAGGCTTCAGGCTCTAATGTTTCTGGAACAAACTGCCCTAGCACCTGAGCGCCAGATTCAATCTCAACGTGAGCTTTAGCAAGCTCTTCATCATCAAGCAAAAGGTCTGCAATCTTTTTATCTATTTCTTGCGACAAGGTTACAGACTTAACACCAGTAGAGCGCAACTGCTGTAAGAACATTAGCTCTTTATCGTAATCACGAAGGTCGAAGGAATCAGGGTAGAAGATTTCAACGTCTGCGGTTATCTCTTGCCACTGGCAAAACAACACCCAGAGTTGCTCTTCAGCAAGCTCAAGCAAATCAGCCTTCTCAGATAGCTTGGCATTCAGCATCTGGAATTCAGTAGCCATTGCTACACCTGACATAGTAATAGCTTCAGTACCGCGAACTGCGCCCATGTGACTCATGCGGTTAATGGCTTGAATCTTATCTTGAATCGATGCGCGTACAGCATCAAGGTTTTGGCCGCTTGGCTGTAGCTGAAAAGGCTTTAAGCTGGCATCCATATCATCAGGCATATTAATAATAGCGCCAGCACCTGCACTAGCATCAGTCCCAAAAGACTTAACCAAGGTAGGGTGGTTGGAGATACGAATCAACTGCTCGATCTCTGATAGCTCTTGGTAGATAGCTCGCTGCATATAGGAAGCGTCTGCTATATCACTTAGCCCGATGCCCCTAGTGATACTGCGGTTAGCAGGAAGGAACACGGCAGGGATACGGCCAAGCACGTTATCATCCACTTCGACCTGCTTGTCTAGGTCATTTACCGAATGCCATAGCTCTACCCGATCTTTGTACCAGACCCTGTAGTAAGTCTCTGTAGTAGTTTCGTCTACACGAATAACGCTTTCCCTTACCTTCAGGTAATCAAGCTCAAAGCGACCACTGGGGCTGCGAGCGTAATTCCAATCAAGGACATTTTCAGGAGTAAACATAGTTACATAGGGGCGAATTTCTTGCGCCAACTCTTCTGCCTTTGTGCCAGCAGTAGACTTAGGCTTATCCATCATTAGCCAAACATGACCATAAACGCTTGCCCATATCTGTGATTCGCGCATGAAGGCATTAAAGCTGCGGCCATCAAGGTCAGCATCATCAAGGAACGGCTCTAGGGCTACGTTGCCTGCGGCTGAATTGAATGCTCTGGTAGGCGGTACGCGCCAAAGAAAGCTAGAATAAATATGCACTATATTCTTAGCATGGTTATCTAATGGTGTGAGGTCTAATCTGCGGTCGTAGTCATCACTGGTTTCGGATATGTAACGCGTAAGATATGCGCCATTAAAATAGTCTTCTCCCCCTAAATAGCTACGAGCATAAAACTCCCAGCGGCTTTCGTATTTGTCATAGTCGGGGTGTGTTGTATCTGCGTTCAATCTCATCAAGTCCACCTAGTGGGTTGTGGTGTGTCGTATTCAGTGCGAACAGGGAATAGGTATTCTATCAAGTAACCAAGGGCATCATTCATGTGGTCAAAGCCATCGTCCTTGTTAGGAACACTTGTGCCTTCTTTGTATGTCTGCCTTTCAAGAGACTTAATCGTCTGCTTGCATTTAGGGCTGATGTACAAATGCCGCTCACTATCACCTGACAGTAAACGACTATTCACAGCGTTGATTCTATCCCTGACCAATGCGTGAGAGTTCTTCGCCTTAACGCTAAATCCTGCGTTTTGTAAGATCGACAAATCTGTGCGACCACCAGCACTTGTTTTGCGCTGTCTTGATGCTGGGTCAGGGTAGATAATGATATTACGATTACCGTATCTATCTTTTATCTCCGCAACCATTTCATCGGTATTCGATCCGTACATGACAATCTCGTCTATAGCATACAGCTTCCCGCCTTTTCGTATGCATATAACGGCTGACATGGGATCAAGGTTAAAGTCCATACCTATGTGGAGTGTACCATTATCATCACCTATATCCAATACAGACTCTTCCCTACTAAACCCGTAATAGATTAATCCTGCGTATGTAACGAACTCTGCACAATACTCTTGGTTAAATGTTCTTTCATCTAAATCAGCCCTAGCCGCATCAACTTCCGACTGTGGAACATTGCCGCCTTCCAAGGTTGTGTATTGAAATGATTGCCAGTCTGCCGCACCGTCAATACCTTTAGCCCATAGATCGTAAAAGTGATTCCTTCCTTTTGGTGTCCCAATAAACATCGCACCCCCTTGCCTGTCACTTAAACTGGGTCTTAATACCTCGTACCATGCTTCTGGGCGCATATCTGCAAACTCGTCAAGGACAACAAAGTCCAACGCTCGTCCGCGTAGGTTATTTGGCTTCTCAGCGCCCTTTAGAGATATTACAGACCCATTTATAAGGCGTAGGGTTAATGATGATTCATTCGTCTTAGAAACGTATTCACGAGGCACTGTGTGTATTAACATATCCCATGCAATTTCCTTTGCAGCTCCGTAAGTTGGGGCAACATACCATACGTTACGATCATTGCCGCCACATGCCTTTTCAAGAATCTTTCCAGTAGATAAAAAGGTTTTACCAAACCGTCTGCCAGCCACAACTGAGACAAATCGACTAGGGGAAAGGAATATTTCACTCTGAGGTAGGGTTAATTGCACGAGGGTCTACCGTAATGTTAATTTGTGGGATTTCTTTAGATTCTGCTTCTTGCTCCTTCCATCCTGCCTGCGTTTTCAGATAAAAGATTGCTGCTGTTACGTTACCTGCTAGAGCCATATTAACAAGATTACCGCCCATTTTTGCAGCTTGCTTGGCTCTGCCCCTTTTATAAGCCTCAGAAACTTCAGGTTGGCGCTTTTCAACCTCTCGTAAAGTGTTTTCACAGATGCCGTAATAGTCAGCAAGTTGACCCTTAGTTAATACAGATGCAAGTATTTCAAGTTGCCCCATATCTTCTTCTTTAAACTCAAACAAAGGCCTGCCACCGCCATCCCCTTGATTTCCTATCTTACTCATATTGTTATACCTGTAATGCTGTTGTTTGTATCCACAGCAGCTTTTAAAACATTTAAAGACTTACCTTCACTATTGGCAAAATTAAGCAAAGCATTTGTATCCTTAGGGAAACAAGCGCCTCCAAAGCCATATTCTCCACCATTTGGGACGTTAAGATGGCTACTACCTATCCTTGGGTCTGCGCTAATAATATCCTTTAGCTCGCTCCATTCAGCGCCAGTATAGCTTGTATATAAGCTATGCAATTCATTCATAAAGGACACTTTGGTTGCCAAAAAGCTATTAATTGAATACTTAACTAAACATGCTGTCTTTATATCCGTTCGGTAACTTTTACAATGAGCTACGTTACTGTACTCGTATGCAATCATTGCTTTGCCTGTATCTATCTCTGAACCGCCAAATACATGCATTGATGGATTCATAAACTCATATTCTGCATTAGCTTGTGTAAGGAATTCAGGGTTATATACCAACCCTTTCTTACCTATTGGTAGCCAATCAGGGGTAATTGTAGATTTAACTAATGTTAGTTGACCTTCAGGAATAGCATCTATAACGCTTCTTACAATGCTCCCATCAACACTGCCATCTTTACTTTGCGGTGTAGGCACACATACAAAAATAGCATTAGGCTTTGCATCTAGCACATCTTGTATAGTTATATCGTTTAATGCTGGATCACTAATTATCACTTCATCGAAAGCCTTACTAACAGCATTCCCAACAAAACCGCACCCTATTATACCAATTAAATTACGCATTCTTTTATATACTCCTGTAGTTTGTTTCTTGCAATCCAGCCAAGGGCTTTTGTTTTATCAGTGCATAGTGCTGCTTGTGTCCTGTTACCAGCAACATCAGGTATTAACGTATGGTTATTACCAATCATATTAACAAGCTCTAAAACGCTATAGTCTTCGTCAGAGCCTATGCCGTAGCCGTCACCATATCCAGAATCAGCAACCGTTAATATCCCGCTTACAATATCCCTAACATCAGTAAAGTTGCGTCTTTGTAATCCATCACCATAAATCTTAACAGGTAAACCTAACTTCTTGGCGTGTAAGAACTTTGCAACAGCAGTCGAATAAACGCCCTCAAAGCATTCGTTTATGCCATACGCGTTATAGAAGTATGTTATTGCATAATCCATGTCGTAAAGCTGGCAAAACTTATCCACAAGGATTGTGTTTGTTTCTTTGCATATTGAATAAGGAGATCTTGCGTTGCCGTATTTCGTGCTAGAACCAGCATACAGTAGCTTTGCATTGTTCTGCCTACAATAATCCAACACGTAAGGTAATGTAGATGTAATATTTTCCATGGCATTTAGAGGCTCATCAAAGCTCTGCTGTACCCTAGAATATTCACCCAAGTGGATAACATAATCTGGGTTAAAATCACATAATACATCTATATTAGAGCAGCAAGTGATACGATAAGTAACACCTTCTCTCATAGGTCTTTCGAATCCAGACATTAAATTATCAATTACTTTAACTAAATGGCCTTTATCTGCCAGCTCGTTAACCAGATTCCACCCAATAAAGCCTAGCCCTCCAGTAACAAGATATTTCATTAGACTTGTTTTATCTCCATTCCGTAGGTTTTAACCTTAGATTCAACTTTATAATCACTTCGCTTAATTAACTTCATTGACTTAAAGCCTTCGTAGTTAACATGGTGATGTATTCTGTTGTATTTAATGCTGATTCTTGAAACGTCTGGATGCTCGCGGACTAACATGGATGACTTATCGGATGTTCCTTCACTATAAACAGTATCAGTGTTGCCACCCTTAACTGTCTGCGTTGCTAATTTTTCCTGCAAAAAAGGATTGTATAGGATCGTACACCAGCCAGCTTTTAGCATATCCAGAGATAATATCGTATCTTCGTTGTATCGACCCCTCCATCTAAAGCTGACATCATTCTTAATTAAGTTGCAGGAATAAATCCTAGTGTTGATTCTAAAAGGCGCCCATCCATTCCTAGACATAGCAAACATTGCATATTGAGGGCCTGACATTGCGACATTGGTATATCTTAAAGAAAAGTCCTCCATAGCCCGCCAAAATGCAGGAGATTCGCATTTAACCTTTTTGTTCTTATTCAGGCGCCTAAAGTTTTGTATGTTGTCATCCATTATCCAGTGATGACTAAAGCCTGCTGCTTTTGAATGCTCCCATATAAAGTTTCTCGCAGGGCCACTACCAGTTGATCTGCTAGTTCCGTGGCTGTCACAATAATCGTATGAGTCCTTAAATGACATATCAAGAGGTATAACTCTCGTTAAAAGGTTGTGTTTCTTAACAGCATCCTCATAAAGACTTACCTCGTGAGGTTCAACAACTATATTGTGATGCACTCCCATCCTAGTCAAAGCCTTACTGGTAATCATATATTTATGACGGCCTAAAGATGGGATATATAGAGGAAATTGCGGGTAATTAGGTCCAATCACTTATAACGCACCCCTTCAAGATCATTGCCTTCTTGCTGTGGATGCCATATAGACTTTGTTTTACCCTTATCTGTTTGACCTATTAAAGAAAAGAATTCATCACAATCATCTTGGTTCTCAAAATGCACTGCAACTTTCCTAAAGGACTGTATATCAGGTTGATCGAATTCAGGCATATCAGTCCATTCTGCTTCTGGATCTGTTTCGCCTTGCTCTCTATCAAGCATGATATTAAGCATTTCGCTTTCAGTAAATCCTATTGCATTAAGGTCAAAGTCCAAGTTAATTAATGATTCCATCTCTATTTTAAGTAAAGAATCATCCCAGCCAGCGTTTAAAGCCAATTTGTTGTCGGCTATAACGTAAGCCTTCTTTTGGGCTGCAGTCCAGCCAGTAATGGTAATTGTAGGAACTTCATCAAGACCTAATAATTGAGCTGCCTGCAATCTTCCATGCCCAGCGATTATTCCTTGATCTTGATCTATCAAGATAGGGTTAGTGAAACCAAATTCTTGAATGCTTGAGGCCACTTGCTGTATTTGCTGTTCACTGTGGGTTCTGGAATTGTTAATGTAAGGAATTAAATCCTTGGTAGGTTTTAGTTGTAGCTTATGTTCTTCTTTAAATCCCACTTTATACCCCTATTTGTAGTTGATTAGGGGTATTGTGGACGTTTTAAACGGAAATGTAAACTAACTAAGGTCTTGAGCTGCTACAGCCAGTAGCGAAGTTACTACGAAGATAATCATGTAGATAATCACGGGTGCCCCTTGGTGAATGAATGAAGGCGCAGTATAAAGACTATCAGTTATGATTTGAAATGATGGTTTAGCATGGAATGTATATCATAAATGGTATGGGTAGTCCGTTTCAGCTCCCCAGTGGACTAATCTGGGTCAAAAGGTACAAAGTGACCTTGGCCTAATCCGTTGCAGCACACCAGTGGATAAGGCTGGCAGGAGGAAGGCTTGCGCCCTTGGCTAATAGATAAGTAATTCGTAGGCTATGAAGCCAAACAAAGCGACTATCATTACCCCCAAGTGTAATCTATAAACTACAACTGGCTTAGTTAAATATTCTTTCACTGATGCCATTTTCGCATTTGTCTGCGCTTTCTTTATCTCTTTATCAGCACTTTTATGCGCTTGATCAATCATTTGCTTAATATCCATTACTCACCCCTCGCATAGCCAGCGAACGGCTCTGGCTTGATGTTAAAAACCTCGTTATAAACTTCGGTAACAACATCGTTCAAATGAAGTTCTAGCGCCAAGTAGATGTCTCCGCGCAGTATACAAGACCAATCTTCGCACCACATTTCCTCGTACAGATAACGCAAGAACACTTTTGGATTTACCAAACAAGGCGGCAAAACGTCATCCCACCAAGACTCGAAGTTAAGTAAAAAGTTGTAGCAAATTTCATCTTTATGCTTGTCTGACATTACAATAATGTTGCCGTCAAAATGGCGGTAATCTTTGATTATTCTTGGCAAGTTGTCTTCAAGCCATATTTTAAAATCAACGTCAGGATGGCTCATGAGCACACCCCCAGATT
>Ga0208303_1000725_pt1 | contig 13574 bp, 17 predicted proteins | sample CB_VirMetaG_2_FD_184537 | JGI IMG/M metagenome (GOLD analysis project Ga0208303, IMG submission 184537) | Freshwater to marine saline gradient viral communities from Chesapeake Bay - CB_1504_2 Viral MetaG (SPAdes) (version 4) | ecosystem: Environmental > Aquatic > Marine > Coastal | place: USA... | reverse complement strand
GAGCCTTAGACTGTGCGCCAGATTACCTACTATTTGGCGCAACATTTGGTGGTGACGTTTCGTTTGTTACTATTAACGCAAGAGTCCCCCTAATTGGGTGGGATAAATTATCAACATTTATAGAGGGGGAAGTTATGGATAAAGATGGCAAGGCCGAGGATTGGATTTATTGTCCAGTTCAATGTGCTAAGTCAACATTCGCATTAAGAGTAAAGGGCGACCAAATGGAATCTCCCTACCCAGGGAAAAGGTCGTATCCAGAAGGTATAGTAATTTTTGTTGATCCAACCATTAGTGTTGAAAACGGATCACGGGTTATATCCAGACGGCTAGACTCAACAGAGGCTACGTTTAAAGAGTATTACGAGGACGATGGTAAAAAGTATTTGAAGCCTATTAATCCGCAATACCCCACCTCTGAGATGGATGAAGACAGTATAATAATTGGAGTAGTAATTGGCTCATTTGTAGCCGAATAATTATCATGAAAACTAATTTTAACTTTTCAAAAATGCGCTGCAAAAAGCGGTACTGGATGACAGAGATAAGCATCTGGAAATGGTTTATGCCATTAATAGACGCGTTTAATCGACTGCTACCCAAACACGCTGTTGCGACAGGTGCGTTATATAACCTACGGAAAAGCAATCTTATGCTTGGTAAATTTGAAGAAGACTCTGAGCCGAATGGCCCCAATTAAGTAACCTCAAAATAATTGTCAACGGATCTCCTTAATGGAGATTTTTTTTGGCCTAAATTTTAAGGCAGCATGACACTTATCAACACTTATCAAAAACATTTGACTTATTATTTAAGTTAACTTAAAATAGCTGCATACCAATTGAGAACGGAGCAGCACATGAACTCACTTACCCACTGTCACATTACTAACCAGGTTAACGCACACACCACCGCATGGGATATGCCAGAAGTCACTTCTGACGAATCAACCACTGAGATCGTAGAAGAATTATTAGCTCATGGCTCCGTTACTATTGGCGGCACTGAGTACCACGTTATGGATCTTTATCAATACGCTGATGAAGAAGACCTTAGTAACCTGGTGTTTATGACGATCCGCGATCCAGCCGCAGCTAAAGACCACGCGACTCAAATAATTACCGACTGCGCCATCAACTACTTTGGCGAAAGTAACCCAGGCTTGGCGGTTCAGTATTACCAAGAAAACCACGGGGAGTATTGATATGAATATGTCACGGGAAGATTTTTTGATTAGTGCATTAGGTGCAGTCATTTGGATCGTTTGCACAGTGTGGTGGACAGTCGGTATGACATCGTGAGTGCCTCAGTCCAAGCCTTTTTGTTTGTTCTAATAATAATTTTATCGGGAGTACAGATATGAACTTTTTAACTGACATGACCCCCACGCCATTCTTAGCTGCTATCCAAGCTGACATTGATTGGCAGGCCGCTGGGGAAAACAATAACCCTTACTCAGCTAAAAGCCAGCCAGAAGCGCGTCAGGCTTACGATGATCGGTTTGAGCAAGTCAGGAATGAATGGGAACAATTTACTGGGAGTGTAGCGTAATGGATATTTTAACGATGTTGAATATGCCCTTTAGCAAAGCGGAAGTTGAATTTAAACCAGGTGGTGGTCAACAGTTGGCGTATATAGACGCAAGAGCAGTAATGAAACGACTTGATGAAGTTATGGGAATTGATGGTTGGCAGGACTCTTATAAGTCTATTGAGAATAGAACAATCTGTGAACTTTCATTAAAGATTAATGGAATATGGATTACTAAATCTGATGGGGCTGGAGACACAAAAATTGAAGGTGCAAAAGGTGGCATCTCATCTTCATTTAAACGAGCGGCTGTAAAGTTTGGTGTTGGTAGATACTTATATTATTTACCAAAGGAAGTAAATTCTTTTGAACAAATGCCTAGTTGGGCATTGCAAAGCACAACAAGAACCGACAAAGAATTAATGCAAAAAGTTTTAATCGCTTTACTTGAGGCTATTGAGTCAGATGATTCAGTGTTAGCTAAAGAAGCAATGGAAGGTCTTTCTGAGCGTGAGCAAAGCTACGTTTGGAGCATGACTAGTAGTAAACAAAAAACAGCAATTCATTCATTAACTTATCAAGAAGAGGCAGCATAATGTTAGCTAAATTAGTTCGATTGGGCCGCGATGCGGAAGTCCGTTATACAGCAAAGGGTGACCCTGTAGCGTCATTAGCGATGGTCTACGATGTAGGCTTTGGTGATAGTAAACGAGGGCAGTGGATCGATGGGACGCTGTGGGGCAAAAGAGCGGAAAGCTTAGGGCCATACTTAACCAAAGGTACTCAGGTTGTGCTTTATGCCGATGATGTAGAGCTTGAGCAGTTCATGAAAAAAGACGGGACTCAGGGTGCAAAGTTAAAGTGTCGTGTTAGTGATCTAAGCCTGGTGTCTGGTGGCCCATCAGTTAGGTCAGGCCACCCCCATGCCAAGGAAGCTCAAAACGCAGAAAAGGCCAAGGCTGCTGTAATGGCTGATTGGGACAAAGGCCCGACTGACGATGACATTCCATTTTAACTTGAGGGCATAACAATGAAACAAAAAAATCAAAACAAACCTTGGACTCCAGAAGACACTCACCTGGTTATGACAAGTAAGTTGAACATGGCAAAGATTGCAAAAAAGCTCAAGCGAACTAAGCAAGCCTGCTCAATGCGTAGGTACACGTTAAAGCAAGCCAATGCCGATCAATACACTAAGGTTCAAAAGCAAGCTAAAGACGTTGTAGTCCAAGCAAATGATACGCTGGCTATTATTAAGAAAAGGCGCGTTATTAAAAAACCTTCTATTGGGGCTGCAATAGACAAGCCTGTACTTAAAGTTAAATCTTACAGTTATGAGGGCCGTCACAGCATTATTACTGTTAATAAACTGGGATGGCTTAGTCGAATCTTATTAGGCGTAAAAGAGGCTGCTTAATGAATACTAAAGTGCAAGTGCCTTTTACAAGGCGGTTACAAGGCGCTTACAAGGCGTTTACAGTGCAAGTACCAGTGCCGATTACCATGCTCTCTGACGAGGATATAGTGGCTGAGTTAAATAGACGACAGGTTCTTATTAAGTGGGCTAGAAAGGCCATACCAGAGCCTGACAACAGGGGGCGCAGCTTTGCGTCACCTAGCTGTAAACAAGAAACCTGGGACTGTACAAAGCCAGGGTTAGTTAAGAAGGATTAAATTATGCTACCCTATTTGACGATTGATAAGTTTGCCACGCTATCTGGCTACACTGCTGGGGCCATTAGAGCCAAGGTTGCAGAGGGTGTATGGGTAGAAGGTGATGAATACATAAGAGCGCCCGACAACAGGGTATTAGTTAGCGTGGGGGGTTTTGAGCAATGGGTACAAAAACAAAATACAAGAACGTCTCAATCGTCTCTGAAAGTAGCATCCAAGTCTCGTTCTACTACCCAGCAAAACCGACAAGACAACGGGAGCGCATCGAGCTTATCCCCACGCCCGATAACTTAGAAAAGGCGTTTGTTTTTTTAGCAGAGATCAACGTGGCGATTAAGAACGGCACGTTTGATTACTCTGTAACCTTCCCCAACTCACCACGCGCAAGAAAATATCAAAACAACAGACTATTAAAGACCTGGTTAAAGAACTGGCTGCATGAGCAAAATGAACACCTCAAAGAATCTACACTCAATGATTATCGTAAAACCATTAATGGTCAGATTGATAATAGCAAACTGGGCGGCATTAGAATTACTGCAATCACTTGGGCCGATATTAAAAAATGGGCGTTAGCTAAAAAAGTCTGTAACAAAACGCGCAGCAATTATATGTCTGTATTAAGAACAGCATTGAATGATGCAGCAGACGAGGGGACAATTGAATTTAACCCAATGATTGGCAAGAAGCTAAAGCAAGCCAAGGTTGAAATCAGAAGCACCAGTAATAAGGCAGACCCTTTCTCTTGGGAAGAGCGTGTCGCAATCTTTGACTCATCCAACGACCAGTTTAAATGGTTCTGCCAGTTTGGATTTTGGACAGGTATGCGGATCTCAGAACTAATTGCCCTAGAGTGGGATCGCATTGATTGGATTCATGGCACTGCCAGGGTAGACCAAGTATTAACTCAAGCCAGTAAAAATTACGAGCTACCAAAAACTCAACACTCTATTCGTGACGTTGAGCTACATGGCCCAGCGTTAGAAGCATTAAAAGAAATGAAGAAGCTAACATTCCTAGAGGGTGGCATAATATTCCGAAATCCATTTGATGGGTTACCTTGGAATGGTGACTCTCCTGTTCGCAAGAAGTGGAAAGGGTTGCTCAAAAAGGCTGGGGTTCGTTATCGCGCACCTAAACAAGTTAGACACACTTACGCATCAACAGCATTAATGGAGGGTGAGGATACTGGTTATGTTTGTGACCAGTTAGGCCATGAAGATGAGGCGGTGACCTTTCGTCATTACAACCAGTTCATCAAAGCCAATCGGGTTGAGCGAGGCAGCAAGTTAGAGGCAGCGTGGAAAGCCCATAACTGATCTGACCAATGCTGTCAAAAATGCTGTCAAACAGACTATAAACTACTGACAGCATCTATAAAAGCTGTCAAAATCAAAGACCTAAAGTGTTGATATATAAGGGAATGATTGGTCGGGACGGCAGGATTTGAACCTGCGACCACCCTATATAAATCAATGACTTACAGCGATTCCTGTCAAAATGCTGTCAAAAGTGTCTAAAAAACCCACAAAAAAGACCACCCGTGGGTAGCCAAAGGTGGAGCCTTGGGGAATTACTTTTTCTTCATTACGCTTTCGGCTAGTCCACCACCAAAGTAGAACATCACAATGGTTAACATAATCCAATCGATCTGGAACTCAGACAGGATTGCTTTAACGCCTGTTACATCTTTGCCTAAGAAAGTCATAACAATCACCAGGACATAAGTGCCGATGTAGGTAACTGAGAACATAGTCGCCATGATGCGCTGGGCTATTTTAAATGGCGCGTAGGCGGTCATCAGGTCAGTCTTAGCCTTGGTCTTGGCTTCGATCATCTCAACGTCAGACGTATGGAATGAGTCTATTAGATCCATGCCCTTGCTTATAACGTCACCGCTTCCAAATATCGTGCTTAGAACGCCCATGTTAATCCCTCAGTTCAAAGTGTGGATAGTCCTGCCAACTTTTCCAGAGGCCACCCCACTTCAACTCATGGCCTAGTTGCGCGGAAGCTTGCAGCATAGATGCGGCACAGAGACTAAGGGCAAGTTTATCCCAACTTGCTTTTCCGTCCACAAAAGCAAACAGGTCAATGGCCTTGGCTGTTTGATGGTATGAGAGGTTAGTACGTCCATCGGCCTTAGACTTGCCAGCGGTGTACAGTGCTGCTTGATCTTCGGTAGTGCGAAACCCACCAGTAGAGGGAATACCAAAGTCAACAGGACTAAGCGTGATAGCGAGTTCTGCGATGTCAATAAGTCGGTCATCGATGCCCTCCATATTTTTCATACTATTTGTGCCTAACTGGAACGTCATTACATTCTCCCCATGATGTACGATGAAACACCGCCAAGAGCAGCAGCCAGGATAATTACTCCAGCAGCCATACCCTTGCCTTTGGCTAACTGGATCTCTTGAGCAGCAAGTCGGTCATTAAGTTTAGCCATCGTCTTGGTCAACGATTCAACGTCTTTGTTTAACTGAGTAACCGCGCTGACCAATTGGCCTGCTTCAAAGTCTGGCATACCTGACATTTGTCTTATCTCTCAAAATTGTAAATCATATAAATGGAAAACCAAGCAATACCGCCCAAAGCAATAATTAAGAAAAAAGCCTTATACAATGCGTCAAGGGTTGCTGCCCATTCAGAATCCCGTCTTGCTTTTGCTCTTGCCTGCGCTTTAACTGCGTTGGCCCTTTGCACTTTTCTTTTATTTTTAAATGCCTCAAAATCTTGCCACATTCCAAGCCTAGTTTTTTGCATTAAAAACTTTAAATCGGCCTCGGCTTTATTCAGTTTTTCAAGTTCATAAAAGGCTTCTAGATCGTTACCATTTGCACCGCTTGTTTTGTTAACTTCTTCCTCAACCTTTTCCTTATGGCCTAGATACGCTCCAACTGCCTTTGCACAGTCGCTTATTTCTTTGCCGTTTTGGATCGCTTTTTTTACAATCGCAAAGGCTGTGTTTGCAGCAATAACCGATTCTAAAAGCATCAGGCAACCCAAAGCAGAGTAGACATAGGCCCACGCTGTTCATATGCTGTTATGTTGCTGACTTGAATCACGCTATAACGCTCCACGTTCTGCCTTGTTGAAACCTGCGGCTCTATCACCTGTGCTTGACCATTTATTGGCAATGGCATAAACACTGGATACAGTTGAACAGGGCTAGACCACATCTATGGTGCTGAGGCTTCTACATGAGCAGCGTAAGCAGCCACCACAGCATCGGTATGCACTGCTGCACATATCGCTTGTACTTCTGTAGACTCTGCTGAGTAGTCATCTCCTGCGGTTACAACGTGACGATGGAAGCCACTAGATAGCTCCACACCATCTTCCATCACTGCTGTTTTGGTGCGTACCTGTACTGCTTTGAAGTCACCTACGATTTCAATCTTGTCTTGAGTGATTACTTTAGTTAATGCCATTTGTATTCTCCACTAGCGCATCCACGCTAGATAATTATTGATTAAGAGTCAGTAAAATAAGTTGTATCAAACCACATTTGGTTAGAGTCACTAGATGTTCTTAACTGGCTTGTGTAAACAGGAATATTTTGTTTCCAAAACACAGCCAAATAAGAGCCATTTACAAAACAACCAATGGATTGATTTAATGATGAATCCCAATTCTGGAAATTACCAAACCTCCCTCCAGCAGCACCATTACTATCAAAGGGAATACCGCTTATTCTTAGATTACTACTAGAACTGCCACCAGAAACGCTGTTAGTATTCATATGCAAACTTAATGTCACCATGTTGCCTACCTTAGTGTACTTGCCAATTTGAGCTGCATAATTAACTGTTGGGTTTCCATTAGAGCCTATAAACGTAGGAGTCCAAGTACCCTCTTCATAATCGTCAAGCGCATTGGCTGCTGCGGTATCTGTGCCAAATAATAAGCCATTCTTTGCTCTTGCCTTGCCATCTGCTAAAACTTCAAAACCAGTAGTCCAACTTATCGCTGCGTCAGTTGCTGCTGTATTATTTGTGACATAAAAATTATGTGAGCCAGCAGTTTGATGGTATAAACTGGCGTAAAAAGCACTATTTGTTTTATATTTCCAGCTACTTGGGTCAGCACCTCCAACGGCATAAGCGTTCATTGCCATATTCATACCAAATTTACTACCATCTCCATCTGTTGAAACAGAACCATGATAACCAAAATCTAATACTTTATTATTTGCACTCCATCCCGCATTTGGCGTTACACCAATGCCCACATTCTCACTAGCATCAATCGTAATCGCTGTACTCGTAGCGTTATCATCAATGCCTGTTGACTTGAATAGTTCACCATCAGCCTTTTCGCGTGTTCTTGATGTACTCATGGTGCTGCTCCTTCTAGTGCTTCAATGCGAGCAATTAACTCTTGTATGGTTGCTTGTTGTTCCTGAATTGCTTTCACTAAAACAGGGATTGTTTCGGTATATGCAATAGACTTTATTGAGTCAGTGCTTTCTGATTTAGTGCTGTCTGTTACTGTCCCATCTTCTTGAATTACAAAAGCATCATCAATGTCTACGACTTCAGAAAATGGGGTTGATTCCCAATCTTGAGCTATAAATCCCACCTTCGTTTTATCGGCTGCATCATCGCCAATTCTGTTGTATTTCACACATCTGATATTTAACAAACTAGGTAAAGCCTCACCCAAAGGGGTGATGTTTTCTTTAACCCTCTCGTCTGAGTGAGCGTTCCATGAAGTCCCTCCGTAGGCCATGTATACACCAGCGGAAGTATGATTAAGAACATAGGCAGCCGAACTTGTAATGTGCGCCCATCCACGCCAAAACTTTCCAGACGCACTGTCGCAGTAGGATTTAATGACCATTTCGCTATCTGGTGGCGTGTTATTTAAACCGATTTTACTAAACATTGTTATATTGCCATCAGCGGCAATAGTCATTCTAGTGGTTCCGTTGGTAGTAAACTGCGTTGGGTAGTTACTTTGATTGCCGAAAACAGCCGCGTATGGTGAAGTACCAATTTGAAGTGTTTGTCCCGCAGATGATTCAACACCAGCCCTCATTGAGCCGCCAGTGTTGGATACCATAATTTGCGTTCCACCCGTGCCACCAGATGTATTCTTTAAAAATACTCCCCCAGCCTTTGTGGATATAAAATCATCTGTAGCAGATACAGTACCCGTTACGGCAACACCTGTGGCTGTGGTGGCTAGTTTTTTGTCATTGTCATAGTAAATATTTACTGCACCATCCACATTAAAGACAGCAGTTTTCTCCGAACCATCTGCGGAGGTGATACGCACAGCGTTAGAACCTCTTAAATACAAGTCACCAGTGCCACCATCATCAATGTAACTATTACTACCATCATGATAAATCTGTAGATCATCACCAGCACCAAACTTAGCCTTGACGTTATCAGCATGACCAGTATCGCCCGTCATAGTGCCGCCAGCTTTGGCTAACTTAGCAGCCAACAACACATCAGCTTGAGACTGCGTATAGGTGTTAGCCACTACAAAGCTTTGGAACGCTACAATGCGAACAATCTCACCAGCAACAGCACCATCGTCTAATACGACTGAGGTTCCGTTAGTTGCTGTGTAATCAGACTTAGGTAGGTCATAGCCGCCATAGGAGACAATAATGTTTCCAGCCGCATAAGATAATGTCTGGCTGTTAGAGTCGGCCCCTGAGAAGGTTGTCTGGTTAGCTGTGGCAATGTATTCATAAACGTACATCGACACGTTGCCGCTAGAACTTGCTGCTATCCAGTTAGCCCCGTCATACACTTGCATACCCGTTCCCGTGAGGAAATAGAGGTTGCCAGTAACTAAAGCATCACCATCATTATTAACGGATGGTGCAGACGCTTTAGCCCCTAAATACCTGTCGTCAAACGAGTCAAAGCTTGCGGCTGCGGATGCGGCAGAGTTGGCAGATGCGGTGGCAGAGTTAGCAGAGTTAGTGGCCTGTGTTGACGCTGTAGAGGCGCTTGTCGATGCACCTGACGCGCTGTTGGCACTGGCTGTTGCAGAGTTAGCACTAGCTGTTGCAGAGTTTGCAGAGTTAGTGGCAGACGTAGCACCCTCACTAGCTTTAGTCGTGGCTGTAGACGCGCTAGTGCTTGCCTCAGATGCCTTGGTGGTTGCAGTAGACGCGCTTGTAGAAGCTCCTGACGCACTGTTAGCAGAAGCCGTAGCAGAGTTTGCGCCTGCGGTTGCACTGTTAGCGGCATTAGTCGCTGATGTTGCCCCTGCTGATGCAGATGTGGCGGCATTACTTGCAGATGTGCTTGCCTCACTCGCCTTAGTCGTTGCGGTAGATGCCTGAGTAGTTGCGGTAGATGCTTGAGTCGATGCGGTAGACGCACTGGACGCTGCTGCTGTCGCTGAGTTAGCTGAGTTAGTTGCTTGTGTAGATGCGGTAGAGGCTGATGTAGATGCCTCAGATGCTTTTGTAGTGGCTGTGGCGGCTGATGCTGCGACTGCTGCCGCATTGATCACCAAGGCCCACTTAGAGGCTGCAACGTCACTAGATAATGTGCCAGAGGTGTGGCTGACTAAACAGGTGTAGACGTTATTTGTAGCAGCATCAAGGGCTAAGTCCCGAACTGCGTATGTTCGTGAGGTAGTCCAGTTACCTTGCCAATCACCTAACTCATTTGCTACAGATAGATCCCCGTTGGCATCATAAGCCAATACCTTGCCAGAGCGTTCTGCGACAGTGTCAGTGATCTCTACACCGCCAGCGTCAGATACAGTAGTGTTAAAGCGAATCGTCCTGTCAGCTTGCTCTTGAAGCTGTTGAACCATCATCGTCAATTTATCGTACTGGGCCTCAACTACCTCCGCATCAAAGCGACCATAGTTAACCAAGTCAACACCTTGGGTTAATGCCAGGCTACGCAATAAAGTGACGTTGCCCGTACCAGCAGCAGGAATGTTGCCAGATGTGAAGGTAACATTACCGCCACCAGTAGCCCCTACGCCAGACAAGGTGTAATGGGTATTAATCGTTTTTAAAGTTGTGCCCACATAGACTTTAATATCTGCATCGGCAAATATCTTAAACGTGTAGGCAAAAACGGACTGAGTGCCGTTGCCGTTGTATGATGCTTTGTTGGTTGTGCTTGCGACAGTCACTGTAGCCTCCCATGATTGTAGGCATTACAGTAACTGTTGTTTGCTCGGTTATTAGAATGAAGGTGCTGAATCGCCTCTCTTCCACCAATAATCTTGACCACGCTCGGTCTTGATCTTTCGCTCGTATTTTTTGCGGTTCTGCTTGGCCTTTGGATCGGTCATTTCTTGAAGGTTATCAAACAAATAGCGTTCAAATAATAATCGTCCATACCATAGGTTATTGCCAGGCGTGTATCGTTGCATTAATCTAGCAGCCTCACGACCTAAGTTGGTTTCATCACCAGTGAACGGATCTGTTGCAAAGTCAAAGCCACTCACGCCAAGCCCGACAGCATCCTCTATTAATGATCCACCTGGCCCCATCGCTGTAGCTAAAAAACTATTACCATATCGATTCTTATTGCCTACACCACTAGCGTCAATAAAGTCACCAAAGATACCTAAACCACCACCTTGCATCATCGCTGCAAACAAGAAAGCCCCATCCATTTGTCGAGGCTCACGACCTCTTGATATTTCCTTCATTTGTATTGATAAAGCCCCCATAGCACTTAACATAATGCCTAACCTAAGTGCGTAAACACCCACAAACTTTGGGCCATTTCGATACATATGGGTCATAAACTGAGTCATGCTAAACGACTTGTACATCATCGTCATTCTGGAAACTTCCCCTCCAACACTGCCTCGTTTTTGACCACCCCATGTTTGAATAGCTCGCACCCTTGCATCAGGCGTTGGTACAGCAAAGTCCATCTCGGTGTTCATGGCTTCAAGTATTTTAGTCACAAGGTTATCCACAGTTTCTGTGGGTAAGTCTAAATCGTGCATATTTTGTGGTCGGAAATAGTTAGTGCCACCATGCTCTTCTAAAGGCACAGATCGCATAATCTCCCAATCGTCATCAGTAATGCCGTAACGCCTCATCATGCCTTGAAACTTAGACTCCACGCTAGACAAAGGATTACCCATCTGCCTAGCCAAGTGCCACTGAAAGTCCAAACCAAAAGAGTTGCGCTGCCCATTAGTCCAAGCCGTTAATCCAGATGCCCGAAATAAAGTCTCAGAAATCTTGGAAGCCTTGCCTGCTGGATCCATCTCACCACTAAATCGTGAGCCAACTAATGCCTGCGATGACCATCCATCCATGACCATGCCAAGGTGAGCAGCAAAGGCCCGATCAGACTCATCAGCAGGGTTTAACTGACCTACTGTATGCTGTATTGATTTAACGATTGGCAGGCCATTAAAGGATCTAGTCATCTTGCCGTACACTGGATCGGTGATAGAGGATATGGCAGCACCACCTAGTTGAGCAGACATTAATAGGTGTCGAGTAAACGCTGTGCCTTTGGCTAAAGATTCTCGGTTAACTTCAATCATATCAGCAGATCCACTGACAACATTCCACACAGAGTTAACCATGCCCATGTTGCCATCATTCTCTGTAATATCACTGAGGTATTTAAACGCTTGGTTAGGGTTTGGGCCTAGCACTTCAAGCATAGCTATTTCGCTAGACATACTGCGAATATGACCTACCATGACGTTAAAGAAGTCTGGACTGCCAAAAGACTCTTGGTATTCAATCCATGAGTCAGCATCTTTAAAGACTAGGAAACGAGAATCTTGATGACGATTAGCCATCTTGCCGTTGCCACTAAATGCGCCAGGTACTTTCTTGTTTTGCCCATCTGTTGAAATAGTCTTATAGGACTCACGCAGTGCTTGCATCAATTCATCGTCAGACATAATGCGACCATCCGCATTAACCATAGCCTCGCGGTTTAATCTTGGCTTATCTGGGTCGGTAAGGTATCCAATCCAAGCATCCATATTTCTTTTAGCTGACTCTGTTGGGCCTAATTTCTTAATGTCATTTTTTGTTAATCCATTTGGTCGCAATTTCTTATGGAAAGTTGCGGCTTGTGAGACTTTAACTTGGTCGTGAATTTGAGGCATACCCCAATCATTTCGCTTTGGTATAAAGCCGCCAGCGCGGTTGTATCGCTCTCTAAGGTACTCTGCCGCTTTAGCAAATGCGGTAGCAGACTTAGCCGCTTTCTCGTTACCTGTGGCCTCTCCGAATATCTCACGCACTGTGGCAAGCAAGGTGTCACGATCCTGACCCCAACCTAAATGAGTGGTGTGCAAATTCTGCAACATATCAGCCGCCAGTGAGTGGGCCTGACCTTCTATGGCTGATGATCGGTTATCAATGTTAGACCAAGTTACATCACCCTTATGGCCTTTTAAATCTTTAACCAGGAGGCTAAGTAATCCAGTGGTCTTGTTCTTGCGATGCGACTTAATGTTCTTAACATTGTTCTCGTTAGCTACGCCTTGTAATACCTTCTGATACTTATTACGCTTGGCAATCAATGTGCGATGCTGGGCTGCTTGCTCAACACCTAAAACCTGTGCCTGTTCAGCAGAGTGTATGCCTTTTGATCTTAACTGGGCCTCAAATATTGATGCGTCTTGCCTTAGTTCGTCTGCTAATTTAAGGGACATTTTTCCAGAAGCGATGGCTTCTTTAAAACACTTATCTAATCGGTTCATAGCATACATACTCTAATTGATTCGATTCCAGCTATATCATTATCGTCTTCCATTAACGCATCCCTTAGATTGATCGTGTTGCCGTTTTGGTCAAAGATCACCTGGTCAGTTGTCTCATCACTTACAATACGAGCAGCTTCAGCATCGATGGCTTCATTGTTTAGAGGCTCGTCAATCTGTTTAAGTTGCGGCTTCATACCAGTAATAGTGGGCTTCTTAACTACGTTTTTCTTGAGGGCTTGCTCAGACTTAACCACCAACGCTCTCATCTCAGAGATAGTTATATCGTCTTTAACTAAGCCAATTTTGCGTAGTGCTTTAATGATGATGTTCTTGAGGGCCATAAACGTGGTGTCACTGACCTCTTCACGGGCCATCTTGGAGATGATCTCATCCGCAATCACATCGTCAGCCATGCCTTTGTAGGGCGCGTTAGGATTAATGATCTGCCTTGTTTGAGGGTCAATGCCAGACAGGTCTACCCACATCTGACGTAACTCAGGGTTGGTTAGTGCTGTGGATTTAATGTCATTGATAACACCTTGGAAGTCACCGCCAAGGCTTTTGCGTAAACCATAGTGGCCTATGATCTCTTCTCGCATAACTTGCATAAGATGAGCTTCGTCACGGAATGCTGATGCGTTGATGTGTAGCTCACCCGTTTCTGGGTTAATGGCTGCTTC
>Ga0208303_1000723_pt1 | contig 13580 bp, 8 predicted proteins | sample CB_VirMetaG_2_FD_184537 | JGI IMG/M metagenome (GOLD analysis project Ga0208303, IMG submission 184537) | Freshwater to marine saline gradient viral communities from Chesapeake Bay - CB_1504_2 Viral MetaG (SPAdes) (version 4) | ecosystem: Environmental > Aquatic > Marine > Coastal | place: USA... | reverse complement strand
CTAAACGTAAAAGAACATAATGGCTCAGCTAAAACAATGGAGAGAGCAGAACTGGGTAAGGATAGGAACTGATGGATCTATCAAAGGACCTTGCGGAACGTCGAAGGATAAGAAGAACCCTGACCGTTGCCTCCCTAAAAGAAAGGCTCTTAGTCTTACGAAAGCAGAGAGAGCTAGCACAGCTAGAAAAAAGAAAGCAGCAGGAGCCAAAGGAAGAACAGTCGTAGCAAATACACCGAAAGCAAAAGTAAAAAGCAAATGAGGAAGGAACACAAAAGCAAAAAGGGAGGACTCACTGCCGCTGGTCGTGCCTACTTCAAGCGCAAGACGGGTGCTAACCTCAAGGCTCCGGTCACGGAATCCAACCCCAAGGGCAAGAAGCTAGCGAGGAAGAAATCATTTTGTGCCAGAATGTCTGGCGTCAAGGGTCCAATGAAGGACGACAAGGGAAGACCAACACGGAAGGCACTAGCCTTGAAGCGTTGGAAATGTTAATCAATAATTAATGGCTGAATACCGCACATACGATCGACTGGATGACCGCATTTCCAAGGATGGAGATGTTGGTTTTATTGGTTTTAATAATCGGATGCGGCCTGATCAGTTGCCGCCATCTTTGCTTGCGGACGCTCAGAACATGCGGACTGACCGAAGGGGTGAAGCACAGGTCAGGAAGGGCTTAGAGTTAATTGTTAGCCCATTGTCCACGGGTTCCGATGCTCTTACACTTCCATTCTACTTAGTTGCTGATGATACATCTGTAACACCGGAACAGACCGACGGAGCCGTGGTTCTAACAAATGTTACTGCTACAAATTTTCCAAGCACTGGAACAGTTAATGTGTCAGGCGTATCCGGGCTTACTCCTGCTGTTAATGGTGACCGTGCATTCACAAAGAATAGTAGCACACAGATTACCATAGCTGACCAAACATACAGCGGAACAGCTAGCGGCACTGCAACAGTAAAGTTCGGCATACTCAATGATGGTGCTGTCAATGCTATCTATGGCTCCTGTGCTTTCTCGGATCCTAACGCATCGGCTAGTCAATACGTCATATTTGCTTCTAACTCAAAAGGGGTTGCTGTTAATATAGCTACTGGAGCGACTACGGACATTGCTTATCCAGCTGGAGTAACGGTATCGGCTGCTGGGTCCATGCTGCAGTCATTCAACAAGGTATTTATATTCCGTGATGGCGAAACTGCCTTGGAGTGGGATGGCTCATTTAGCGGAACACCTGCCTTTACAAAGGTAGCAAGCGGAACATATACGCAGCCAGTTAATTTAGCTGCTACTGGTTTTACAATAACTAATGGACTCGCTACCGTAACAGTTTCTAATACCCTAGCGGTTGGAGATACGGTAAACCTGATTACTGCCGGAGGAAGCACACTTGCTGCAGGAACTTCTTTTACTGTATCTGAGGCAAGTTCGTCTGCATTTAAATTTTTTGTTAATACTGACGATGTTTCAAATCAGACTGACGTTCACTTCATTAAAAGAGTATCAGTCGGTCTAGGGTTCAGTCATATGCCAGCACCACCATATGCAGTTTACCATCAGCGTAGGCTAGTAATGCCGTTCAAGTTCAGTGTTGATGCGTCACCGGATTCATTTACCGCAAGAGGCATACTCGATGAAGTCATCGCATCCGACATTCTGGACACTGATACCTATGACCAGATATATGCCCAATACAGGTTCAATGCTGGCGAAGCTGACTTTAACGTAGGCCTGCACTCCTTTTCGGAGGACAACCTTATGGTTTTTAATCGTAATAGTATTCACTTAGTTACTAATACAACGTCCCTACAAGCAGCCAGCACTAGGCTTTTAACTAACGAAGTTGGCTGCGTAGCCCGTCAATCAATTACACAGGTTGGTAATCAGGTTATCTTTCTATCTGACAACGGTGTTTACAGCACTCAGTTCTTTGATGAATACAACCTTCGTGGCACTGAGACTCCATTAAGTGAGGCAATTAACGTAACTATTAAAAGAATCAACAAGGCGCATTGGGACAAGTCCGTAGCTGTTTACTTTGACAACAGATACTTCTTGGCCGTTCCTCTGGATGACTCAACTAAGAACAACGCTATAATAATTTACAACTTCCTCAACAAGCAGTGGGAAAGTATTGACCAAGTTAATGATACGGACTTTCACATTTCTAACCTGTTAGTTGTTGGTGAAGGCGATGCACGTGGAGTATATGCAGTCAATGACATTGGCGGTGTCCAGAAACTGGATGAACGAGTTGATGGCGTTGACAGGGTAGTCACTCAGATTGGCGGGGATTCAAAGAGTATTAATGTCCCTGGTTCATTGACTACGCGTCAATACACACTTGGGAATCTTGAAAGAAAGAACTGGAAGCAGTTTGAAATGCACATTGAGTCCGACACCTCTGCGGTCTCTAACTTTAATATATCCGCTGAGACAGAGAACCCGGATGCTGATCTTACTTTAGGCACACTTAGCGACTTCGTTGGCTCAACTCTAGCTGAGGCCGAAGATGTGTCCATCCGTGGTAGAATAGGTAACCGTCGAGGTTACGGAATACAATTTACAATTAATAATACATTAGGAAGACCAAAGATTAGAGCCGTTGAAGCCGATGGGTCCATATCCTTCCGTTCAACTAACAAAGCAGAATAATGGCAATTTTATCAAAAGGAACAGATTTTACAACTGGCGATCAGGTCACGGCGGCTAAACTAGATGCACTAGTTGATAGTGCAACATTTGCAGCAGGAGCCGTTGATGACAGCACTACAGCCCTGGACAGTTCTACTCCGAAGAAAATTATTGTCAAGAATGGTGGTATATCGTCTACTCAACTTGCTACTGATGCGGTCACGACAGTAAAGGTTGAAAACAATGCTATTACCCTAGCAAAGATGGCGACCCAAGCCGACCAGACGGTCCTTGGAAATGTGTCAGGTGGAGCCGCAGTGCCTACCGCAGTACCCATTGTAGGAGCGGCTGGCATACTTGTTAATAATGACTCACTCGGAACGGATGATACCAAGGGTGCAACACAGGGCAATATTAAGGCGTATGTTGACTCAAAGTCTACTTTTGATCCTGCTACTTATTCAGGCGGAGAAACCACGACACTTCCTAATGGATTGATCATGAAGTTCGGGACAATAGAGGCTGCGAATAACGCCGCAACGGCTGTTAATTTTGCCGTAGACTTTCCTAATGCTGTCGTTAGCGCACAGATTACAATTTTAGAAGATAATAATACTGATCGACAACCTGTAAAAATTGGATCCCTAGGTACCTCAACTTTAACGATACGAAATACGACTAGTACTAATCTTACAACGCATTGGCTGGTATTTGGTCGATAATAGTGGACTAATATAATTTGATATAGTAATTTAACTTCCATGCCATTACCTAAAGCCAGAAAGATAAGAACTCCAGAGGAGCAACAACTTGTTATTAATGCTGCTATTGCGGACAATGACAAGATGACTTATCCTACTCACATCATTGAGAAGGGCAACGAAGTAGTCGGAGGATGGTCGCTTGGCTCGATACCACTGGTTATGGTTTGGCATAAGTCCGATGCCGTTAGTGCTAAGGAGTCCTTGATACTTAATAATACTTTTCGGACCATAATGGATGACCGCTCACCGAACGGTTACTTTATCGCCTGCAATAATAACTCCCCCTACATCAACCATATGGAAAAGTTTGGCTACGAACCCATATGGAAAACTAACCTGTTTGTATCTAATGAAATTATTTAAATTTATTCTTGAACCCATCAACAGATGGCTTTGGTCATTCCTTTGTAAGCGGCACTTAATACTGTTTTGTAGTTCCGATGCTCCTAAGCCAATTGATCCGGGTAAGTCAATGGGTCAATACCTATTTGGCAAGAAGGAATTTAAGTCAGCGCAGGGAGTTACGGATCCGTTGCTTCAAGGTCGTTTACTTGAATCGGAGGCAACCTTTCGTCCGCTATATACTGCACTGGAGCTTGCCGACATTCAAACGATGGCACAGGGGCGAACTGAGGAAGTTGCCAATCCAGCGTATGAAGGAGTGCAAAGGAATATATCTTCTTTGGACAGAGATCTAGCTGAAGTAAATGAAAAAGGACAGCAAGTCTTAAGGGGAGATAAAAGGAAAAAAGCCGAAGCCAGAAAGCAACAATTAGAAAAAAGCCTTGAAAGTATATCACCAACCTTAGCACCACAAGCTGGATTATTTGACCTACTTGAGGATCAGTCAAGACGTGCAGGTGATTTACAACGTGAGCAGTTACAGCTACAGCGTGAGTCCGACGTAGGTGCATTGCAGGAGTTCGCACCTCAAGTGGTTGAGGCTTACCGTGGAGCTGACCCATACAGCACGGGACTAGCCGAGCAACAGACTGCTATGGCAGAGGATCTTTACCAGCGTTCGCAAGGTCTAAACCCTGAGCAACAGCGTTTAGTTGATCAGCAGGCACTAGGTATGGCACAACGTCAAGGACGCGTATCGGACCAGAGTGCAATCGCTGGTCAACTCATGGGCCGTGAACAGTATCTATCCGGTCTTCGTCGAGAAGCGGCAGGCATGGGACAACAAGCGTTTGCTCAAAACCGAAATCTAGCAGGTGACGTAGGTATGACTATCTTAGGTCGTCCTTCTGCTGCTGTTGGTCTAGGCGGGTCAATGCTAGGACAGGCACAGCAAGGTGCAGCAGGACCTATGGGTCCTCAGTTATTTGATCCTAACGCGGGTATCAATATGGCCTTGCAACAACGTGGGCAGGATATGACGTTCCAGGGTATGCAGGATCAAGCTAAAGCAGCTATGATCGGAGGCGTGACCCAAGCGTTTGGTAGCATGGCTGGGGCAGCGGCCAGCGGTGGTGGTGGTTGTTGGGTAGCCCGTGAGGTCTACGGCATCGAGAATCCTAAGTGGATAGAGTTCCGTGAATGGATGCTGAACGATGCACCAAGCTGGCTCCGCAATCTATACTTGAAGTATGGCGAGCGATTCGCTAAGTTTATTTCAAACAAGCCTCGTGTAAAATTAATCATCCGCAAGTGGATGAATACAAAAATTCAATAGTATGGCATTTCAAACAGGATCACAGATACGACCAGAACTGGGTAACGCGGACTACAGTGGCTTTGCAAGAGCCGCTGAGATACAGGCTAATACATTAGCGCAGCTAGGTGCTACCATTGGCTCCGCTATAGAAAAGCATCAAGAAAAGAAAATTAAAAAACAAGAGGAACAAGTTTCTCTCCAGGCGATTAAATCTTTATTTCCACAGATGGATGATGATACTGCTAAAGCGGTAGTTAGAGATGAGGCAGTCCGTGATTTATTTAAAAGTACTTTAAAGAGCGAACAGCCATCACCAATATCTCCTGCTGCACTTGGAGCTGCTGATACAATGCTTACCGAGGCAGGTTTTGCATACAATCCAGAGACTCAAACAATGCAGAAACAAGAAGGTCCTGGCTTTCTAGGAATGCTTGGTAATATATTTAGCCCAGGTCAACCATTTACGCCCGAGCCTGTTGAGTTAGATCCACGTATAGTACAAGGAATAAAAGGTGTGCCAGAGCTTATTGAAACTAAACGAATAATGCAGGGCGAACAAATGATGACGAATGACAACAATCCGTTGGGATTAGATATACCTACTCTTTAAAACAATTTATTTTATAATACTCATATGGAGTACACTAGACAGCAGCTTGCTGAATCAGTTAAAAACAAGTATCCACAATACGCTGCCATTGATAATGATCAATTAGCTGATTCAATCCTCAAGAAGTATCCTCAATACAGGACCAAGCTAGATGACGGCGGGCTACTGGACAGCGCAAAAAAATACACACAAGCGGCACTTGCTGGTTTTTCTGACGTTGGTTACGCAACCCTTGAAGGCGTAGCCTCTGGTATATCTAGGCTTACCGGGGATTCGGATTTAGTAAAAACTGTATCTGACTTCAGGAATTACAGCAAAGAATTTTATGAGGGCAGTGTATCGGACGAAGATAAAAGTAAGTTCGGATACAAGGCCGTAACTACCATAGCGCAGACCCCTGCTTACATGGCGGCAGCGGCCACCGGACCAATCGGCTTATCAGCTTTGACTGCTAACGCATACCAACAAGGCAGGGATGATTATTTATCAACACAGGGTGTTACTTCTGTTAGCGCAAGTGAGGATCAACTCAAGGAGGCAGACAAGGTTGGAGCGTTCTCCGCTGTACCTATTGTTGTCCTTGAGCGTTTTGGTGCTACTCGGTTAGTAGATAATATATTTAGAGGTCAGTCCAAGGTAACAATTAGAGAGGCGGGTAAAAGGATAGCAAGCTCTGCTGTTGGAGAAGGCTTAACCGAGGGTAGCCAGACTATATTCCAGAACACATTAGCCAGTGAGTTAATGCAATATGACCCTGACCGTGAGATCACTGAAGGTGTCTTTGAATCAATTTTATTGGGGGCAGTTGCTGGTGGAACGGTGACTACTCCGTTTGTTGGATACCAGGCCTTCCAGGACAGGAACCTATCACCCGATGAACAGGCTGTCGAACAAGGCGTTGACCCGGATACTGAACTTACTTATACGGTCAGCTATATTAATCCCAAGAACGACGAACAAAGCATTCTCAATCTCCAAGCAGCTAATCCAGAGGAAGCCGTTAGGCTTGCTACCCAGGGCTTAGGTGATCGTGCAGTCAACATAAAATACGAGGGTATTAATACATCTGACTTCAAGGTAGAGAAAGAGGTTACCCCGGATCCTGTAGTAGAGGAAGAAGCCGCAGTAGAAGAAGAGGTCGTGGAGGCAGAACTTACTCAAGATGAAATTGATATTATTAGTCAAGAGTTAGCCGAAGAACTTGACCCGATAGCCCAGGCCGGAGATAGGCTGCCTAACATTCTGGACGAAAAGGATATTACCGTAGGTGCATTTACTCCTTATAGAAAAGAAATGATGCCAAAACCAGAGGTGGTTAAAGCGGCTTTGCCTATCTTTACAAAGTTAAAGTCAGGCGGCAGGATTACACCATCTGAGAGCAAGCAGCTTGCTAGCGTTATAGACAGAGTTAATCCCGTTAGGCCATACAAGGAGGTTCCTCCTCCTGCGAGTGAATCTGATATGCTTCGTGGGCTGGCCGAAGACAAGCGTGAAAAAATTAATCAAGCCAGGAATCTTCCAACGGGAACATTTGTTAAACTGCGCCTAGACATTCCTGCTTACCGAGATCACGGTGTATGGGTTCCTACCATTCACGGAGCTACAGAAAAAACAAAAGGATTTAGAGGTGGTGCTTCTATTAGTCATCAATCTACTTCAGTTGTTACTAATCCAAGGTTTGGCATCGTGGGTTACGACAAACCTGCCGGTCAAGTTATAGCTACGGGTATTGCTTCTAAGAAAGAAACTAAAATACCAATAGCCACAATACTGGGGCAGTATGTAAACTTAACCGAAGATCAGGCTGTTGCTCGCGCTAATGCGGCAATCAAGGATCCATCTTTTATACAAGTGGGCATGGACCCCAAGCGAAGGGGTTACTTCTATGATCGTTCTAGTATGCAAGAGGTAATGTCCGCCGATGAGGTCATACAGATTGGACCACTTGTCCTAGCTAAAAATCCAGTGTACGGAAAGACCCCGCGTAACGAGTTTCTTTCTCGTGAAGTAGAGGGTGCTGTTGATCCAGACGTAGTAGCCGGGGCTGCGCCTGTACAAACCATTGACTTTATTAAAGGAGCATCTGGTGACCCAGCGCAAAATTTAGCTAGCAAGAAAAGACGTAGAGCTGGAACTGGAGAAGGTAAGAATCCATCGCTTAGATTAGAAGTCAACGGCAAGCCTATTTATATAGGTAAGGATTCAGAGAGAGGCGGCAAGAGTTTTGAAGGTTGGACCGAAGAAACTTCTGCATGGTTCACGGACCAAGAAATAAGCAATGCGGCTGGTTGGTACGATTCACTTAAAAGTAAATTTACAAAAGAGTTCGGTCCGAAGAGAGGACCAAAGATGATGTTGGCATGGCTTGCATCACAACAAAACGAATCACCAGCTGGTGGTGTACGCAATACATTTAGAGTCATTGATCGTCTTACTGGCATCAAGTCAGGTAAGAAGGGCGGTCTAGCGGACGAAAAACTAGAGGCTATATTTACTGATACCTTAGCTGAAAAAGGACTGGATGCAAAGCTCAGTGACTTTATTGATGCGGGTATGGGTAAGAGAACTCGTACTTTCATGGGCGATTCTCCTGAGGGAGGTATGCCTTTTGTTGCCGATGTTCACACTGGCCGTGACTCCGGAAAGTTAGATCAACAAACACTTACACGAATAAAAAGATTTTCAGATAATGGAGTTCTTACTGTAGATGGCCAACCAGCTTCCGTAGAAATTACGAAGGTTAAAAAGAAGACGGTTAAGGGTAAAACTAAGACCGAGCCAGAGGAAGCTATACTTCGAGTAGGAGGCCAAGAAGTTCAACTCGTCAGAGATTTGACTGGTTCTCCGTCTAAGGGCGAATACGAGGGTATATCGGATTGGGGTAATCGTCTCACGGATTACTTGAACTCCATCGGATGGAAGGGTCGCACTGACTGGATACCGGCTGAGGTACAAGCGGTCGGATGGATGCGGATACTACGACAATACGGCTTGAAAGAATCGGACCTAGAATCTTCTTTGATTGAAAATACTTTTCGTGTAGCTGCTGAAGTAGACTATGGCCTAGGATCTAAAATTACACAGATCTATCCTGATTTTCAAAAACTTAACGAACAACAAAAAACTGTAATCACAGAAGATGTATTAAGTTTTATAGTACCCAGGGTCCAACAAGAGATGGCACCCTCGGCAATACTTAGGGACGAGGAGTTCGGCATTGGTTCTTGGGAGGGCAGTGTTTCCCCTTCAGGAAACTTTTATATAATGGGTTCTAGTGAGGCCGCGAACATCTTTACTAATTCTCTAGCCTGGGTTACGGAACAAGCCGGCACGATGCAAGCAGTCATTGGTAAGGGTGGCAATAATCAAAGAGCAGTTGCTTTGGTTGGTTTAAGTAACAATGAACTTTCTAACTTTGTTGATTTCGTAAATCAATTACAAACAGGTGCCGACAAAAAAGCAGCCAGGGACGCTGAGGCACTGAGAGGCTTCTCTACTAGAGCAATGCCGGGAGAGCAGGGCATTATAGTTTTTGGCTTAACTGAATCAAAAGCAAGGGGCGTAGAAAACACTTTACAAAAGTTTGCGGAGCAATATACTGGCTCGGATTCATTAACAATACAGAACTTTTCAGCAGTTACTACATTTACAGAAAATAATTGGAAGGATAATCAAAATGGCGAAAGTTATATACAAGAAATTGAGCAATCAGGAAGCACAGGCAATATACGGGAAAGGCTCTTACGCCTTCGGCAGCAATACGGACAAAGACTTGCAGAGACTGGGCAGCGGATTGCGCCAGAAGTCTTCGGAGAAATCTCAATCCAATCAAGGGTTGACCAGTTCGTCGAAGCCGGAAAAGAATACCTAGAAGGCACTGGAACAGATGTCATAGCTAAGGCTGCGCCTACAGATGAAACTGCTCAGGTAGCACCGACAGACCCAGGGGGTACATTTAATCAAAATACCCTGGATCAATTCATAACCAAGAACTTCTTACCCCTGGCGGACAAGATAGGGGTAGACATAATACCAAACTATACGGTTCCTATGGCTCAATACAATGCCACACAGGGCGTTATTGAGTACAACCCAGCGGCACTGGCCCAACAGGACCAAAAGTACATAACAGCTGCTATGCGTGAAGAAATGATTCACGCGGCAATGTCCAAGGTTATTTTACAAAAAGCTAAGGGAAAGAATGAGGGCGAAGCATTTCAGTCCTTTATGTCCAGCTTAGGTAAAAGCCTGACACCGGAACAGCGAACAGCTATCTCACAGGTTTACTCAGGCTTGGAGACTGACGCACAATTCGGTGCCGAGTACAGTCGGGCTGCTATACAGCAAGCATTGTATGGAGATCTTACCGAGAGCTACATTCGTAAAGGACCAGCATTTGAAAAACTCAAGTCCCTTCTGAAGTCGGTGCAGTCCTACTTGGCTAGAACTTTAGGGGCTGAAGTTAAGGCAAACCCAGAGGCCGCTGGAGTTATCCGTGCTTCTGCCGAACTTTTACAGCAGGTTGATCCCAGTGCTAAACTTATCAACCAAACAATCGTCAAAGAAGCTACGGCCCAGTCGGCTCCAGTCTTCCCTAATTCTAATTACGGATTTGCTGTCCAGGGCGAACCCTTTAATGAACGGAAAATAGAAGTCACGGCTTTTGATAAGTACGCTAAAACAATGAACGCTTTGCTGGCTGACATTGATCCATCCCTAAAGGGTTTCAGCAATCAGTATTACTACAATATCGAAAGCAAATCTTTGGACAGATTGAGAGCCGCCTTACCCTTCGTAGAAAAATACAGGGGTATTGAAAAGAAAAGCAAGCGGGACTTCCAAAGACTAAAAAGATTATTGTTGTTCAGTGAAGTATCCGTCAGCGAACGCGGCCAGAATTTTATTAAAGAAAGAGATGCACTCCTAAAGAAATACGGAATGTATAATGACTTCCAGCTAGGACCAAGATTTATCCTGGACGAGATCCTGGACGAAGGAACTAAGGCAGGCGTTGAGATGGGCAAGGTGTATGACTACATGCCTCGCTTTATTAATGACCTAGATAAGGTAAAAAATTATTACGGCAAGTCCGCCAAGACTGGCTTCCGGGAGTATATAAAAGGCACGAAGGATAGCGAAGGTAATGTAATCATCAAGGGCCAGAACCAAGAGATTAAAGAGGCCCGCGCTAGACTGGACGAGTTACAGGAACAAGGGCAGCCCGTCCCTGAGTCCGTTCGTGAGTTAGCTAACAAGGAGATTATACCTGTACTAGGAGGCAAAGAAACAGCCTACTATGAAGCCATTTACTTTGACGATTACCTGCGGCAGGAAGGATTTAAAAAGCCCAAGGGGGCAACACCTAGCAGCACTAAAGAAAGAACCGTTGGAGTTCTTGAGGGTGATCTGATTCCGTCAAAAATTATTGATGCTTACGATGACATTGATGTAGCCCTGGAAAGATACATCTATAACATGACATCCTCACTTGAGACACTTCGGATCATTGGTCGTCGTTACACGTATGAGGACACGGGCATTAAGATAAATAAAAACGAAGTGCCTAGTGACCTGTCCGTTTTGTTGAGAGAACTTGTAGCGGCTAACCGCATCACGGAAGAGCAGGCGGAGGGAATCATCCCGGACATCTTCCAGCGGGCAGTCAGAGTAAGAAAGCAAGAGGCTGCGCCGTTAGAATTACTTAGAAGCCTGGGTTACATATCAGGACTCGTTGAGTTCACTTCGACCTTATCGCAACTCCTGGATACTACGTTTGTTACTGTAAAAAATAATCCCATCGGAACCTTATCTGCGATATTGAACAACACAGTGACCGGTCAAATGGTTGGCATTGATGTCGAACAAATTGCTAGTGAGTTCGTCCAGGACAAGACTGCACGGACGGACGGATCTAAGTTTGCTAAGGCAGCTAATTTAAGTAATAAGTCCTTACGGAAATTACTAATGACTACCGGCTTTAGGCAATTGGACATGAGGATGAAGAACGCAAATCTTACTGCGAACTTCAATCGATACAGAAAACTGACCAACGGATACTACCGGGACCGTAACAGCAATAAATCAAAGCTGTTTGCTTCAGAACTTTCTTACTTGGGCCTGAGTCCAAATCAACAGATTCAATTCATGGCTGAACTCAAGAGATTCAAGCCAGGCAAACCTAATTCAGATCAATTTAGAAATGCACCTTTGGTAAGACAGGTTCTGTTTTCAAGACTTAACGAGTCCCAGCCAATGAGTAAAGGTAGTCGACCACTGGCTGCTACGGAGAACCCGAATGCTCAGATCTTGTACATGATGAAGAGCTTCATGGTGAACCAGATGAATAATGCTCGTTCAGAAATTATTAATCGCATTGCGGATCCAAGGCTGTCTAACCTCGAGAGACGAAGAGCAGTCATAGACTTATTAAGATTATTGGCTGGCCTAGCTGCGATAGGTATGCCCGTTGCTGGACTAAAGGATTTCATCGCGGGTAGACTAGGATACCTGAACGATTACCTTATTAATTCTTTGTTGTCCCCTTTGGGTATCAGCACCTACACGGGATACAAAATAAAAAGAGAAGGTATTTTCGGGGCCGCTGTTTCATACTTCGCTCCGGTGTCCTTGCAGATGGCGGGTGATATGTTGTTGGTAATGCAAAGACTTTCAATGGGACAGAAGGTTCAACCCAAAGATATAACAGCCTTTGGACCTTATAGTGAAATTATAAACAGGGTGTTTGGATTCAACACTGAATCACAGCTACGCAAATACGAACGCAAGAAGAAGGTCGGACAGGATCCTATTGTTATACCGTCTGAAATTAAACTTCCTCAACGGTTGTTCTAGTAAAAAGGGCTGCTCCGGAATAACACGGAACAGCCCCTCCAAGGACTGAACAAAAGCGCGGTCCATGAAAACCGCACTTCGCCTGGGATTACTCCTTCGGCTTACCTTGTATTACTATATGAACCAACTAACACACGAACCATTTGTGTGGTAGAATAATTATAACATAGGTGTCCTATGTTTTCTGTCAAGAGGAATGCTCCAGCCTGTGGCAATTTGCACATAGAAGTTCGCACTTCTCTAGCTCCTCAATGAACTCCTGACGGTTCCCCGTTCTGGCGAAGTCCCTGATGGCTCTCACCTTCTCATACCCAGGCAGGTGATGACAGTCAAATTGAACTGCCTTGCCCTTGAACCCGCACTCACCGCAGACATAGCCACCGAAAAAATCCTCAATGATTTTATGGTAACGAGCCGTCCGCTTCTGGTGAGGCTTCATATCAAATGAACTGTGAGTGATCCTCCATCTTCTGAGTGCCTTTGTTAAAGAGGATACGGCCTTGGGTATATCCCATGCCCTCCCTCTGCTTGGCTAGAGTCCAGCGGACGTAGTCCATCTTCTGTTCCCTCTCTGATAAAGTCTGCCACAGAAATATAATACTGTCAGCATCCTGCTCCAAGGCTCCACTCTCACGGAGGTCGGACATAATAGGAGAGCGGTCATCCTTTTCGGATTCACGGTTCACCTGTGCGAGTAACAGGACGGGTATATCTAAGTCCTTGGCGAGTAGCTTTAACTCACGGCTGATCTCTGCGACTTGTTGCTCTCTGGATATGTTCTTGGACATGGGCTTTATCAGCTGGCAGTAATCAATAATGATTCCATTTACCTTATGCTTTCTGTGCATACCCCTAGCTGTTGCTAGTATGTGGTCCAGTCGATATACGTTGTCACGGATCCAGCAGTTCCAACCCTTCACGGTTTCGGTAGTCTTCCTCAGTGCTTGCATCTTGTCCGCCGGAGCTAGCCCGTCCTCGAACCTACGCATATGTAGTCCTGACTTAATGCTGAAGATGCGCTTCATTATCTGGTTAGCACCCATCTCAAGATTG
>Ga0208303_1000722_pt1 | contig 13594 bp, 14 predicted proteins | sample CB_VirMetaG_2_FD_184537 | JGI IMG/M metagenome (GOLD analysis project Ga0208303, IMG submission 184537) | Freshwater to marine saline gradient viral communities from Chesapeake Bay - CB_1504_2 Viral MetaG (SPAdes) (version 4) | ecosystem: Environmental > Aquatic > Marine > Coastal | place: USA... | reverse complement strand
CGAAAGCTATCTTACTGAAGCGTTGGTTCTCTGATGGCTTTAATCCTTGAAGAATAGGAATCTCTTGAATGATACGTAGAGTAAATGTAGAGAAGTCATCCGATCTATTCTTACTGGCTGATACAACAAGTATGTTCTTAGATGGGTCTAGCAGTAGTTGATGTACTACATACGCACTACATACCCAGGACTTACCTACACCACGGAACGCCATGATTAACGATCTCTTCGGACCGTGTTGCATGTACTCCGCTATATCGTATTGAAGCGGTGTAGGGTCTGGTAGATTAAGGTGTTTCCAAACTAGGTATAGAAAGTTTCTAAAGTCCTTGAGCTTGGGCGGTATCTCGATGTTGTTCTTCTTCAAATGGTAATGCGTCTATCTGACTGTTTAACGCTTGTAAGGGTGTCCCTAAGCCACTGTCCATAGTAACATTGTTATCCTTAAGGAACTGACGAGCACCGTTAAGTAGAGCAGCGTTGTACTCCCCGTGTTCGTCCATCATATCTATACTGTTCCTATATGCGTCTGCAATCTTGTCGTGCAGTTTACTTCCCTCTTTATGACTGAGCATAGTGTTATAGTAATAAAGGTTGTTATCTTTGTAAACAAAAAGAGGCGGCTCCTAAGAACCACCCCTTTAATGTATGATATGAGTAAACTTATCCTTTTAATTATCTCTCGGTATTTCTTCACTGTGATCACCTAGTCCATTCATATTATTGAGTATCCTAGTGATCCATGTGTTCAAAAGAGCGGATGAGCTGACACCGAGTTTATTAGCGATGCCAGCCACATCCTTCTTCTGTGACCGTTTGAGACGAAAAGATATAGATGACATATCAACTTTTTTCTCTTTCGTACTCATTAGGTGTTATTAATTCAATTAGGCCATTGCAGCTGTGAAGTCAGCTAATGATCCAAGGTTGTTACCGTCTCCAAGAACAACGTCGTTTGCTTTAACGTCGATCAAGGAAGCAGATGAGTCGTCTCCACTGATGTCAGTAGAAGTAGCACCGGCTGAAGTTTTGTAGAAAGCAAACTTGTCTTCACCTTCGTCGTATACAACAGCGATGTTTCCGTCGTCGGAAGAACCACGCTCAATGATGAAACCAGCGTCGTTACCGTTGTTAGCTCCGCCAGCAGCTCCGTCATTAAGAAGCATGATAGCGTCAGTAACTTGGGAGTTGGTTGTTTCGATGGAGGTAGTTGTACCTTGAACAGTTAAGTTACCGCTAAGTACAAGATTAGTTCCGCTTACATCTCCAGTGAAGGAAGCTCCACTAAGGTTAGCTTTGGCAGTATCAAGAGCAGACTCAGCAGCACGGGCAGTCGAAGCTTCAGCAGTAATGTTAGCCTGAAGAGTAGTGTCAGCAGATGCACGGGCAGTAGCTTCACCACTAACAGCAGCAATACGAGCAGTTTCTTCAGCGTCGATATTTCCTTGTAAGGTTGTATCAGCGGATGCTCTAGCAGTTGCTTCGTCAGATATGTTTGTTTGAAGCGTGGAGTCAGCAGATTGACGTGCAGTCTCTTCAGCATCAATGTTGCTTTGGAGGGTAGTATCAGCACTGGCTCTTGTGGAAGCTTCACTTGTGATGTTGCTTTGAAGAGTTGTGTCGGCGGATGCACGAGCTGTTTCTTCAGCGTCAATCTCAGCTTGTAAAGCGGAATCAGCAGAGGCACGTGAGCTAGCTTCAGAAGCGATAGCGTCAGCGTTAGTTTTGATTTGTCCGTCAAGAGCTTCGTCGGCTCCAACTAATGAACTTACCGAAGTAATGTAGTTAGTGGAGGAGTTAGCGGAGTACGAACCACCAGCACCAAGACCAGCACCACTTTGAGTAGCGTCAAGTTCGGATTGTATAGCGGAGTCAGCGGATGCTCTGCTGCTTGCTTCACTGTCAATATTACCTTGTAAGGTAGAGTCAGCAGACGAGCGGCTTGAAGCCTCACTGTCGATGTTAGCTTGAAGGGTCGAATCGGCACTTGCACGGCTAGAAGCTTCAGCAGTGATGTTCGACTGGAGAGTAGCCTCAGCGGCTAACGCTCTTGTTTCTTCTGCTGCAATAGCAGATTTAGTCGACTGACCGATTTGATAGAATATGGATGATGTATCTGGCATATTAGTATGTGTTTAGTTAGTGATTATAAAAAAAAAATCAATGTGTTAAGCAGTACCATCTGAAACAATCTCCGTCCAAGCAGAGCCGTCCCAAATGATAACTTTATTAGTGTCCGTCTCAAAGTAAGCCTTACCAGCAGCTGGCGAAGCGGGACGGGTGGATGATGTAATTAAGTCTAGTTTAGCCATGTCTTATAGTTCCTCCTCTGGTGCGGTCCAAGCTTCTCCTGATAATACAGTAAGCATAGCTGAGTGACTCAGTGTGTCTTTACCGTACAAGCATCGAGGTTTAGGTCCTTCGTATTTAACAAAGGTTTCATCCCCCGCTACGTTGTATCTTAGTGTATCTTCTGAAGTTTCAAGTACGTCGTCAAAGTTGACGGATGAAACATCAGAAGCGTTTATTATAACATATTGTCTATCGCTCATAATTATTAAGGAGGGTTAGCTAGGAACGTCTGATGAGAAGGTAGGACCGTTAGTGAGTGTGGCATCAGATGCTGCACTTCCTTGGTCTGTTATGGTAGTACCTGTAGCGTCGTCGTTATCTCCCATCCTCCACCAGTGTGCAGGGCCAGTTGAAACAACACTAGTGTCACCCAAATTAACAGCACCGTTACCGCTATTATAAATATTAGCTACATCAGCGGATACATCGGAAGTCCAAGTTGCTACCTCATCTATCTTTCCGTCGAAGTAATAAAATCCATTAGCCCTAGTTCCTATTTTAGAAGAGGAACCCCAATAATTCGGAGCAGTCGGAATAGTACCTGCGGCTGTATTACCTACCTGTGTGCCATTTAACCATATATCGTAACCAGCGGAACCTGAATTAGTGGTGGATGAAGATAACCACGAAACAAATAAATGATTCCAGGAAGCTGAGATTGTTGCGGTATTACTTGTGTAAGCAAATCCTCCTAGCCCTCTATAAATAGTAATAACTTCATCAGTAAATGTGCTAGTAACGCTACCGAGTGCGATGTAATGAGAAGAAGCTACTGTGCCTAATAATACCCGACCAGTAGATGAGGAGCTTATACTAGAGTCAGGTTTGAACCACATCGACAAAGAGTAAATATTGTCAGTAGCTGTTGTAACAGCCGCGTACTCATTAGTACCGCCTAGGTCTATGCTGTGTGCGTTAGCAAAGCCAGCACTAAATTCATTAGCAAATGTCCTCCAAGCTCCGCTATCGTATACTATGACAGCACCTGCATCGGTACTACCTGCTGCTTTTAAATACAACTCGCCATTCTTAGCAAGTCCGTTAGTTACTAGCGAAGATTGTTCGCTGTCGTTTATTACTGTTATATCACTCATTATTAGCTGTTGTTAAAGATTTGCCAGTCACTGCCGTCAAATACATAAAGCTTCGTAGAGTCGCTTCCGTACATGATCGTACCTGTGTCGTCGCTAGTTCTAGCCGTTATGTTTGAAGCTGTGTCTACTGAAGGAGCAACGGTCTCTTGAGGGAAGCCCAGTATAGACTTTAAGAAGTCTGTAACTGCGTCCGTCTTGTTTACCTTTTCGTCCAACTTCGACTTAACAGTTGTTCCTATTTGTTGAAGTATGTTAGCCATCGTTTGTAATTTTTATGTTAGTGGTTATTGATTGTCAAAACTATTAAGAAGATACCCAACCTGACTCAGTAAATACATACAATTTATTAGTATCAGTGGCAAAAGCCATAGTTCCTAATTCATCATCTGTCCTTGCTTGTATATTACTTTCGGTGTCTAAAATTGCCTTACTCGTACTAGTAAGAGATATTAGTAAATTTCTAACACTTTGTCCCATTTGATACCATACACTCATATCTTGTTTTGCTTAATTGGTTAACTGTGACACTTGTTAGTAAATCACGGATCACCTGTCAAGCCTTCAATAAATTCATCGTAATCTCCTACCTCTTCCTCACGAGCATCTAAGAAGTAAGGTAAAGAGTTCCAGGCAGTCGTGCCGTCGCCTATCTTAATTCTATTACGGTAGGAGTCTAACTCAATAGCTATCTCACCTTCTAGAAGAACGGGGTTCTGTGATGTCCATTCAGTACGAGTTCCTCTTCTTAATTGTATACGTTTAGTAAAGCTAGGCATCAGGTTGTCCTCCGTCAAATATATCAGTGTCTTCTAAAACTGGTCCACCTCCGTCAATAGTAACAAAGAATGGATCGCTCTCTAAGGATGTTACTTTAGTTTGTAGCTCTGTTGCTTTCTCTTTGTTCTCTTTTGCAGTAGCCGAAGAACCAGCAGCAATAGTACGTTGTTGAAACGCTAAAGGATTAGGACGAACAACAGGTCTTCTGGAAGGTCTAGCCATACTAACACTTCCACCTACGCAACGCTAAAGCCTTACGAGTAGGACGACCCTTACTGTCTTTCATCGGTCCTTTGTTACCGCTCATACGAGCACAGAAAGAACGCTTACGTGGACCACCGCCGGGCTGTGGAGCCTTCAAGTTAGAGCCAGTAGCTTTATTATACTTAGCTCTACCCTTCGCAGTGAGTCCGCCTTTCTTGCTTTTCTCACCTCTGCCTATCGACAAAGATACACTCACTTCTTCTTCTTCGGAAACCCACGCTTCATATTAGCGTAAGCCTTTGGTGTGATCGTTGACTTCTTCTTGCTACGGCTAATGCCTAAGCTCTTACGTTTATTAATGTTTTTATATAGACTCATTTCTTAATTAATATCTCCATCATGCGGTCAAGTTTGTTGTGCATCTCATTGATTGCAGTTTCAACTTTACCTATTCTACTTTCAACAGCAGCGTCTCTTTCTCGTTGTGTCGCTAACTCTACTTCTATCTTTGTAAGTCGTTTATCACCAACGTCTAGGCGTGTAACTATTCGTTTGATAACCCACCCTATTAAGCCAAAGGCTACAACAATAAAGGTGTTAATGAAGTCAGCAACAGAGTCGATCATCGCTTATGTTTTAATAATGTAGTTAAGGATGATGGTGGGCTGGACATTGTTGTGGGCGGAGGACGCGTCTTGTGCACCACCTGTTACTCCCTGTGTTTGTGTAACATAAGTAAAAGCCGGATCACCCGCCGCACCATTAGTATTAGAGCTACTACTCCCCCCTCCGTGCGTGTGTTCGGGTAGTCCCGATTCTGCGGATGTTAGTAGGTGTTCCTTTGTATCAGCGATTAAACCATTATCTTCACCAAGCGTATCAGCAGTCGCACCTAATAAACTTTCACCCAATCCAGCAACAACTCGTCCACGAAGGTCAGGAAGATTGAAGGTAGTAGAACCGTCACCAATACCGTAAGTCGTTCCGATAACAGAAAACAAAGCAGCTTGAGCTGTCCTATTAACTGCCGACCCGTCGCACAACGCATAACCAGTAGGAGCAGCACTACCAGCAAAAGCAGACACAGTTCCTGTTGGTACAGTCTGTAAGTTCGTACCGTTTACTTTGTAGTCACCTGTGATGTTTAAGTCACCAGTTACGTCTAGTGCGTGTGTTGGGTCAGTAGCTCCTCCTATCCGCACCTTACCGTCAGCTAATACTTTAATAGCCGTCACAGAACCCGGATCGCCAGTGTTAATTACTACTCCCTGCTTTCCGTGTATATCTAAAGTTGAAGTCCCCACCAATACACGGCCATCGTAGTCGTCAGATGATGGTGATTTAAAATCTATATAACCGCCGTCTGGACCCCCTACTTCAATACCACCAAAACCATTATTACCCCCAGTTGAAGTAACAATTAAGTTGTTAGTAACTTCTAAATCAGTAAAAGAAGTTTTATCAGATGTAACAGCACCGTTGGCTAACTTAGCATTTGTAACGCTACCATCCACTAAAGAGTTCGTACCTACTGTACCTGCAATGGCTACTCCAAACCCACGCTGTATAACAACTATATCTTCACTACCTGTCATGTTAGGTATGATAGTAAGTGTATCAGTACTTGGGTCTACGGTGTACTCAACGGTTGGTTCTTTAATCAGTCCGTCGATACTTACTTCATAAGCTGTATCTCCTAAGACTTCAGCACCTGTAACAGTGTATGTATTATTAGTACCTGATATAGCAGAGAATACCCACTTGAGTGGAGGCTGTGTAGCACCTGTAGATACCTGAGCAACTTTGTTATCTAAGTAGGATTTTGTAACTGCATCCGTACTATCAACAGCTGTACCTACATTCTTTATACGTTTAGTCTTAGCGTCCCACTCTGTACCGCCGTTTTCAATCTGTAACGATTGGTCGTTCAGCTCTGCAATCTCTTCAGCTAAGTAACGGTTGTGTCGATAAGATAAGTCTAACTCAGCTTCCGTTAATACAGAACCGTTTACAAAGTCTACGAGGTTTTCATTAGGAGCACTACGTCGTCTTACACGTACAGCAGCCGCAGCACTTAGTCCTGTATCAAGTACAACTTTAGCGGTAGGTGTAGCTACTACAGTAAAGTCAGTAGTGTCTACGCCGTCAATTTCTACTTTGATGTGTTCGTCTTCGAGATAAGGGAAAGTAAACGTAAAGTCCGTTTGCCCTTGGGTTCCTGGGTGGTCTATGTATGTGACAGCCATGATGATATATTATTAATTATTGAGAGAGAAGAGCAAGTATTATTGGTCGTACACAAACTTTTCAACAGGTCCTTCAACGTCTTTCTTTCGTCGTTTAGTTTTAGATGTTTTTTCTTTTCTGGTAAAGCTCAACCAAGAATCACCATCTTCATTAACAAAGTTTTTATATTTACTGTCTTCTTGCATGACCTCCCAAAAGTGATTACGGTATTCGTTTATCTTATCTTTTATGAGTTGAGACCTAGATTGTTCACCTTCTAAAGGTTCCCCATACTGTACGGCTTCTTTATAATCTTTTGATTTAATTAGTTTACTCAAAGCATTCCTCAATGTTAATTGCCTTGTGTCTCTACCTACAGTAGTTGGTTTTCTTTTATTAGAGATCAAATCAGCGAACGCTTGGAATAAGGGGTAATCGTTAGATTTGTTTCTAAACTTACGCATATCTATATTACCTTTAGAATAAAAAGACTGGTATCCAAATTTCTCATTAAAGTTAGCTATAGTTTTCATAACAATATCATCCTTCATTTCAGATACATATATAGGACTAACTAATCCGTATAACCCCTCGTTAGTGTATTTACGCTTAACTTTCTCTCCTAACATATTACGCTCAATACGCTGAGTATCCATACCCACCTTAACTTTTAAACGCTCAACGAATCCTATAGAGTATTTTTGGTACTCCTCATTTATCTCCCCTAATTCCCTTAGAGGTCTTGGCATGAAGCTTCCTAATAAATTAGCAAAGAATGTTTCCAACCTACCCGTCGGGTTTCTTTCATCTAATAAATCAAACATCTCTTTAACTCCTCTAAGGAAGTATTTATCTTTAAAGTTAGTAATAAAAGAAGCCCACACAGTATTAAATAAACTTTGGTATTCTTCGTTAACCTCATCACCGCTAGCTACTAAATGGTGAACCCCATCAGCGTACGCAGATACAATCGTTGAGAAGGGTTCAAACTTACTGTAATCTATCTTCTTACCTCCTATGTAAATAGTATTAGGTCGCCAATCTTCTGTAGCCATTAGCCTTCTTTTTTGGTCAGGCGTTAAATGTGCTCCTGAGCCTGTTATTTGGTTATTTAATATAGGAAGGGTTATACCTGCTGTTACCGTCAAGCCTAGTAATGTATTAGCCGTAGATTCCGCTTTTACCTCTATTGTTTTTAAAATTAAATCTTCTTTCTGTTGTAACAATGAAGCACGATCAGCAATTAGTTTATCTTTTATTTCTTTACTTATAGGTTTAGCTGATAGTCCTTTAGTTAATTTTACTATATGTTTATCTAAGTTTCTTAATCTAATATCAAATTTAGTATTACCTAATCGAGTTACGGCCCAGTATGGCACAGCAGTACCTGGAAATGTATCCACAGTCCACTGAGCTATAGTAGTAGGAGTTTTAATAAAAGAGGTCATCAACCTTGTAAATATTTTAGCAGGATTAATATAAGGATCACTATACACTGTGTTTAATATACCACCCTCTTTACCTCCAGACCTACTCCACCTAGCAAACGTTTTAGCTAATTGAGAAGTCCATTTATCTGCGTAGTCTTGTTGGAATGTAATAGACATAGCTAATTCTTTTACGTCCTCAAACTCCTCGTGCCCTGCCCAAGTTAGTATATCACCATCTTTATTTATAGCTTTATCTGCCTCTTCTTTTACAAACTTCTCTAAAGCATCCCCAGTCATTCCTAGCTTCATTCCCTTCTTCATGCTTTCTGCACGTAGGTTTCTCATCGCTCCTAAGAATAGGAAAGGCTGATCCGCCATACCCATTGCTCTAAAGCTTGCGGAAAACAGGGGGTCAAGTACTTTACCTATTTTAGTAGTTGGTTCACCTATCGCTAAGTCCTCAAAGAACCTTCTTAACCTAGTGCTATTCTCCAACGAATCTACACCATAAGCGTCGTACATTTGTTTTATTTCTTTTTTGTTTTTAAAACTTAACTTCAGTGGGTTACTTAGCATCGATTGCATATCTTCTCCAGCACCAACTAAATCTTCTTCATGCCTTCTTAAATTGTTGGATATAAAAGAGCCGTCTCCTCCCCTTTTAAATGTTTGTTTGAAAACCTGCACAGCATCACCGAACATAGTCCAATATAACGACATAGCTTTTATGTCTTCTAATGCTACATCGAGAGCTTTAATTTCCCTACTCATTCTACCTAATTTCTGTAGCTGCTTTATTGAAGAGTATTCCTTTAAGGCTTTTTGAAAAGGTTGTACTACATTCATTATAGTAGCTGAAGGTATGCCGACCATGTAAGTCTTAACACTCATAAGTAAACCTGTGTTCATCCTCCACTTCTCGATGGCCCTCATTGCTAATTCTACGTTTCCAGTACCCACTATTCCTTGCCTATTCATTTCAGAAAAAGCCCTTAAGAACTCTTGGTTAAATAAGTTTTTAGCAGTTATTTCTTCGTTTTTTAATTTACCAGTAAGTACCTTCCTAGATTCTATAGCTTGTCTTTTAAGTGTTTTAATTCCTTCAGGGTCTGTTTGTATGTTTCGACTCTCTACTTTAAGAAACTCTTTTATTTCTTCTATACTTTTGTCAGACATCTCATCCAAGTCTTTTATCTTCTGACGAAGCGTATATTGTTGGAAGATTTCTTTAGAAGCAAAACGACTTAACACGTCATCTCTAACTGTCGATACTGTGTTAGTTAACTCAACCCTTACTGTATTTAATAAAACTTTCTTCTCGGCTGCACTTAGGTCGGTAACTCTGGTAGATATATCTTTTAATACTTCATCTACTAGTTGCCTTTCTGTTCCGAATTTAACAGCGTCCCTAATTTTCTTTCCTATATTATCTATTTCTTCTTTAAGAAGTTTTTGAACAACCTTGCCTCTATTGGGTAAGCTATCAATAAACCGTTTACTATTAACACCTTCCTTTAAGTCTTCTAATATACCTAAAGCCTTCTTGGACGACTCGGCATCTAAGTTTTTAGCCTTATTAATATCGTTTATTATAACATCGATGGATTGTTTGTACTTATCTGGATTCTTGATTATATCCTGTACGTTATCTAAAGTGCTTTTAACTTTCTTTGCTATAGGTTTGTTAATTTTAATAGCGTCTTTGAGGTTTGTTGAAATCCTATTTGAAAATAAATCTAGTGCTGCTTTGTTCTTAGGTTCAGCCACCCTTAACGTTTTAACAACTTGATCGCTTATTCTTTTTTGGTATCTACCCCATATAGTATTTAAACTATCTTCAACAGTTAAATTAAAAGACTTATCAAGAGCTTGAGAAAGATTACCTGTTTCAGCTACTTCCTCTATAAACTCTATCTCCTTTTTGAAATTATCTAACATCCGGACATCACCTGCTTTACCTGTCTTAACGTCGTCTATTAGTTTCAATAAAGAATCTATGCTATTAAGCTGGTGTCGTATGGCTGGGTTATATTCAAACGGGTTAGTTAAATCTACTTTCTTCTTTCTGAATGCAGCTAACAGCTTACCTGCTATATTTCCTACTCTTGCTCGTACATCAATCAGCTTCCGGTTACGTTTCAGATCGTCCTCGATTCCTACAATTTTATTTTTAATATTCGAGAACTCTTTGCCTACATTAACTTCAGCCCCTGTTCCTATAGCGTCATCTAATTTATTTAAGTCCCCAACCAAGTCGTTTATTTTAGGAGCCATGCGATCACTTAGTTTCCTAGTCTCCCTGACCATAGCTTGTACTTGTTGAGGGAAGTTCTGTTTCCCTTCTATAGCTTGCTCTATTTCCTCTTCTGGTTTTAACTTGGGCTTTGGTTCTTCAACAACTGGAGATTCTATTTTCGGTTTAAGTTTAGGTTTAAATTCTAAATCAAAATCCTCCAACTCAGGTTCCGCTGTAGGTTCTTCTGGTGCTATATCTAACTCTTTATCTTTAGGGTTAATTTCCGCCTCTAATTCTTTCTTGATTACCTCCTCTTCCTCTACGGCTTTTTTTAAATCATCAACAGCTTGCTTAGGATCAGCCTTACCTTCGTTAGCCATTCGCACTTTTTTTAATGCTCTGACTTTGTTCATTTGCGATTTAACTATCCTAACAACTCCAGCACCTGTTAAGTTCAGTAGAGAGCCGTAAACACCTCCCTCGTATGTTTCTTGGAATCTCTTAGCTATAGCTTGCTCGGCCTCTAAATCATCAACATCTGTTCTAATGTAATCAGCTACAGAACCTTTAAGGAATCCTTCAGCCGCTATCCTAGTCCCCTTTATAGCTTTTCTACCTAGCTCACCTCCTTCAATGAATGTCTCTATAGCCTTTCCTGTCTTGGCTATTTTAGGAACCTTAGCTACAGTTGTAACTCCTTTCGCTATGATACCTCCGGGCAACGCAAACGAAGTTAACCAAGATAACATATTAGATGATATATCTTCGACGGCTGACTTAGGGTCTCCTAATAATTCATCTTCTAATTTAGATTCTGTACCTAATGGTATGATCTCATTAACAGTGTTATATAAATCATCAGCTGTTTTCAGTACACTTCTTTTAAGTATTCTGTCGGTCGGTCGTATTGTTTGATATGATTCAAAACCCACCCCTACAGCTTGTCTAACAAACGGATGCCAAAATGGTTCGTCTTTCTTACTGCCTGTTGTTTCTTCTTCCGCTTCGTCTAATGGTTCGGGTTCATCTGATGTTATATCTAACTCCGGGAAATCATCTAAGGGTTGAGTGGCGGTAGTTTCAGGAGGTTGTGCTGGTAAGAATAATTTACCTACTTCGTTATCTTCCTCATCTTCTTCGGTAAATAAAACAGGGAAACCGTCTTCGTGTAGTTTCATTTATTACTTTATGCTTTTAAATAACCCGCCTTGAGCTTCTGCTACCGCAACAATATCTTCCTTAGAAAGAACTCCGAAGACTTTATTCCATGTACTAAACACAGGAAATTCATCTAAGTTTCTTTCAGCTTTAGGAGTGCTAGAGTAAGACAACCATTCTTTCCTTATAGATGCGTATTGTTCGATTAAAGAATCTGCATCCTCGAAGTAAGGGGTTTCTCTATAATCTATGTCTAACACAGTTTCGTCTCTAGCTTCTTCTAATTCCAACGCTTCTTGTGGTGACTTAAAGCCCCACTTCCTCCTTATTAAAAGTTCGACATCTTGTAGCTTGCTCGTGTCTGTTCCTACATCTGCTTTGTCTATTGCTCCTCTAACAACCTCAGCTTTGTCCCAGGCCTTAGCTCTGCTCTGTGGGTCAATATCTCCTAACTGCTCTAAATCAACATCAAATACAATTTTTTGAGTAGGGTCATCTGGCCCCATATCAAAAAAGTTTTTCCACGCAGTTCCTATTTTATCTTCTATTACATCTTGAGCATCTTCTAATGTGCCTAGATCTTCTAAGGATTGGCTTAATTCAAAAGTGCCCTCTTTAACATCCCTAAGTTCTTCTTGGTAATTCTTTTCTGCTTGTTTGATGCTACGCCAGTTACCTATAACTTCTTCCTTTATGGATTCAAACGCACGAATCATACGCTCATCTCTATTTGGATCGTTCTTTAGTTTTAACTGTTGTTGTTTTATTAATTGGTTATATCGTTCCTTAAAGGGGGCGGCTTCTCTTTCTATGATATTCGATATATCCTTATCTTTCATGTTTGGTTCTAACTCTTCTAACACGCTTTCGAACCCCCCCTCAAACTCATCCTCCCTATCTGGGTATAACTCTGAACGCTCAAACCAAGTATTAGCTTTGACATTTATTTCCATCTGCTCTGCCATTGCTACTGCTTCAGGAGCTATAACAGGAACATCACTAATATTTGCACCACTGCTTAAGAATCCTTTCGGGTCCTCGCCTCCCGCATTAACATAATCTTTTAAGTTACTTTCAACATCCCTTAAGTCTTCTTTGGATAAGATAGCTGTTGACCTCGTCTTGATCTTTATAGCCATATCATTCAAGGGTAATATAGCCCTTCCATACGCCTTACGTTTAGACTCGTCGGCGTTATAAAAAGACATATATTGTAATAACTTATCAGCGTCTTTAGTTTGTATTAACTCAGCAGCTATTACTCCTGTATCCTTTTCAAAATCACCGCCAGTATCATCTAGTAATCTTTTCACGGTTTCAGCCCTAACTGCATCTAGTGCATCGTTTCCAGTTAAACCTCCAAGCACGGTAGTTAATGCAGGTCCAGCTAGGTTTGTTATATCTCTATAATTCTCGTCTTCGTCCTTCTCTATCTTCTCCCTAGCTTTCTGAATAGAGTTTCGCATGGCTATCGAATTAGTACGTATCTGTGCACCTTCTCTATTTATATTACCCAACTTTCCACCTTTACCTGTGAGGTCTATATCTAACATAGAGTTAAGCATATTCTCAGCTTTGTCGGGCTGTGGGTTATCTCCTACTAAGAGACTATCAATATTAGGTTTAGCAAAGCCACCCCAAAACAGCTCAACAACACGCGACCTAGGTATACGACTATCTTCTGATATACTATCTAGTGTAGTCTTTATATCGTTTTGTAGCAAAGCTCGGTCTTTCGGGTTATCGACAGCTATCAAAACATCTGCGTAATCTCTATTTAAATCCTCAATAACTAAACTTTCATTGAAGTCTTGAGTAGCTTTATCTCTTCTTTTTGTAGCGGTGGTAGCAAATCTGCTTTCAATATCTTCCGCATAATCCATGAAACCCTGCATAGCGAATTGAGAACTACCTAACTGACCTGCCATCTTCTGACGTTCTTCAGTTAATATACTTTCAATAATATCTTCATCACTATCTAGGTTCTGAGTCACCTCTTCCATCCTAGCTTCCAAAGAACTAGCGTAAGTAGTCTTAGCTTGTCTTTGTCCGATACGTCTACGAAAAGAACGTTGATAACCTACTAACTGTGATCGAGGCATTAAACCCGCCTCAAC
>Ga0208303_1000717_pt1 | contig 13620 bp, 14 predicted proteins | sample CB_VirMetaG_2_FD_184537 | JGI IMG/M metagenome (GOLD analysis project Ga0208303, IMG submission 184537) | Freshwater to marine saline gradient viral communities from Chesapeake Bay - CB_1504_2 Viral MetaG (SPAdes) (version 4) | ecosystem: Environmental > Aquatic > Marine > Coastal | place: USA... | reverse complement strand
ATTAACCGATGCATACAATTACGCAATGAGAGATTTGAATGATGCAATAAAATCACTATCATCAGCTCAACGAGATAAAGTATTTAAACAAGGTTCATCATTTATGAACTTAGAGGTTATATGGCCTACATCAGTAAATGTAGTTCCTTACGGACAAGCTCTATTAGTATTTCACAACACAGGTGAGTTTAATGATGATGGTATTCAAATTGGAGCAAATACCGATGCAGCTAAGATATTAGCTGGGATGATTAAACAAATAAATAAAAACGTTACTGATAAGTACACAATACAAGGCCCACCAGTAACACAACTACCTAAAAATCAAGAACTATCCAAAATGCAATCTAAGTTTGATTCACAACTTAAAAAAGTTCAATCTGAATTTAAATTAAAAGATTCCGATGGTGTAGCTGATTATCATCAAGCATGGTGGGAACAATGGGTTGATTCAAATTCACCATCTACATTAGATAACAAAACCAAAATGGGATTAGTTAAGAGATGGGCATTTTTCGATAAATCATTTAGACTAGATAAGAAAAACATTACCGATTCTAAAACATTAGAGTGGTCTAAGAAAATCGATAAAAAAGACCATACTAAGTTAGCAAAAGAAAACACTAGAAAATTCGAAGATATCTTTTTAGGTGTTGGAGCAGAAGTTCTATCATTTATGAGTTCAGTACTTACAGTTAATCCTGATAAGGCAGTTAGAGATATGAAGAAGAGATTAGACCAAACGATTAAAGATGTTAAGAAATCAGGAAACCCTGCTAAACTTGAAAAACTTAAAATGGAATTAGAAAGATTAGCAGCAATAGGTGGTAAGGAAAAGATAGTACCAAATGAAGGTTTAGTATTTGTTTTCAAAGGAGATACTTACAAACTTACAGGTGCTTTTGCTAGCTTGAACCAGATATTGGGGTTAATGTACTTTTAATTAAATAATACAATATTTATATAAAATAAACATAGTTATGAGTAAGAAATTAAAGAATATAAAAGCAGTAAACGAGATGCTGTTGGGTGAACATAAAACCCAAACAAAGAAAAGTATATCGTTTGAAGGTAAAAAGTTTGTAAAAAAAGAACTTGGAGAAACTTGGATAGATGATGATGGTCAGTCTTGGGAGCAAAAAAACGGATACAGAGTAAAAGTTGGTAAGTTCGCAAAATTAAGAGAAGAACTAAAGGCATTTCCAAATTGTAATAAAGAAATATGTACTTGTATAGAACCAAGTCAGGCTGATTTAAAGATGAAAGCATATCATGGTATGTGTTTAGATTGTGTTACTGATATGGAACATGATTTAAAGTTAAAGGGGGAGTACGATGAGTATGAACGTACAAAACTTTTAAATAATGCAGAGGCGTGGTTGAAAGAAGCAGAAATAGAAAAAGAAGTTTTAAAATCAACAATTAAAGCATCATTCATAAATGAGGATGGTTCTATTGAAGATTGGGATGGTTTATCGGAAGATGAAATGATTACTAAGATTGATGAAGGATTTGAAACTTTTAAAACAGATTTCATTGATAAATTAAAAAATAAAGAGACTAAGGAAACATAATGACCATCAGAGAATACATACAAAACACTTACGAAACTTACATCAATGATGGTGTAAAAAATTCACTAGCTATAGAGTATGTAAAATCTGATATGTATGAATATCTTACTACAGAAAACCTAATGAACGAAGACCTTCGTAAATGGTTTGGTAAAGGAAAGACTGGTACTGCAAGTGGTGGTGGTTGGGATAGATATGGTTCTGATGGTCAGAAGTTAGGTAAGTGTGGTGATGGTAAAAAGGGTGGAGCATACGCCGCGTGTTTATCAAAAGAAAAAGCAAATAAGTTAGGACCAGATGGCCGTAAAACTTTTGTAGGTCGAAAACGAAGAGCACAAAAGAAAGCCGGAGATTCTAAAAAAGGTAAAAATCGAACTAAGGGTAAATCACCTACTAATAGTAAGACAGGAGCATAATATGATTAAGTTAAAAGAATTACTAGAAGGTAATAATGATTACTTTAAAACAGCAAGCGAAGCAGTTGATTTCGCTAAAGCTGCAGCTGAGAAAAAAGGATTTACTATCGATGAAGATGATTGGAATAATCAAATCACACATGGTGGTAAATATAATAGATTAAGACCAGGCGTTGGCAAAACACACTCATTCATTATTGGATTACTAAAAAATGATAAACCTCAACGAAAAGGATTATCAATATCATTATATGGTATGGATAGTGGTAAATTTGAATTAACTTATTATATAAACTAAGGATTACATTATGAATAATAAATGGATATCAGAATATATCAACGAAATATCAGACACTAACGAAGATACTGATTTAGGTCATACCGATAATGAACCAGATATGTTATCCTCTGATTTAAGTGTAATCGCTAGATATGCAGCTGAGTTAAAAGATGTAATGGATACATTATCAAATACAAATGATGAAATTGATTTACCACATTGGTGGCAAGCAAAAGTAATCAAAGCAAAAGATTATCTAATCGGAGCAAAACATTATCTTAGAGCTGAATTAGAAAAAAACCAGTCTAATACAATCACAAGTGAAGATTATAAAAAGAAGCTAGAAGAAAGAGTAATGGAACTTACAGAAAAGAATGTTCCAACTGATTCATCAAAATGGTCTTACTATAAATCACAAGCAAAGAAGAAGTTCGATGTATATCCATCAGCATACGCTAACGGATGGGCTGCTAAACAATACAAAGCAGCAGGTGGTGGTTGGAAAACTGAAAATAAAGAATCGGTAGATGAAGCAACTTCTAAATACCCAAATTTTGATTTAGATAAAAACATAAGATATCAATCTACATCCATTTCAAGTGGAATGTGGAGATATACAGGTAAAGAACAAGGTGGTAAGGGTGTTTATAGAAATTTAAACAATAACCAATTTTTAGGTTTTTCTAGTGATGACTTTAAGTACTTTAAGAAACATTTGAAGAAACATTTTGATATAGATGAATCAATCAACGAAGCTAAATCTATGGATATGAACAAAAGATTAAAGGTTTACGATAAACTCAAAAAAGGTGATGAGATTACAATTAAGTATGGTTCATCAATGAGTAGTGGTAGAGAAGGTAAGTTTAAAGTAACTAAAGGTAAGACTGTAGTTGGTAAAGAAAAAGTAGAAAGAATAATTCTACAAAATGTAGCAAATCCAAAAGGTGTTAAGTTCTACCTGTATCAGAGAAACGGAAACGTAACTATGGCTATTGGTGATATGGGAGCTACTATCGAAGATATGAGTGAATCAGTAGTTAATGAAGCTAAAGCAAAATCTAAAGATACTAAAGGTATAAGATTTGCCGAAGCTGTTTATAATAATGTTAGTGCTATGTATGGGGCAGTGGTACGTGAAAAGAAAGATGTAACAGAAGTAGTAACTATAATGGGTCCTGTATTGGTTAATTCAATAAAAGCAACTTTAAAACATAAGTTCAAACCAACTGATGGTAATGAAGTTAAACTAAAAGATTTTTATAGTGAATTAAAAGATTTACTTAAAGTAGCAGAATCGTTAGTTAAAAAACCATCTAAAGCAGGGCTAATGAAATTAGATAAGGCACATACAATCTGGTGGAATCATAAAAGTGGTGCAGCTGTAGTATTGAATGGTAAGCATACAGATAATATTGTTGAATCAGTAGTTAATGAAGCTAAAGAGCCAGAAGTAATTACTCAATTAAGAAAAATCGTAAAAGATAAACAAAACGATTTGATTAAAGATACTAAGACTGGTAAGAAGGTAAGAGTTGATATGAATTCAGCAAACCTAATGATTCAAGTATACGATGCACTTAAAAGCCAATCTAATAAAGATATGTTTGTTAATGGTGGTGTTGTTAGTATGGGACTTATGGCATTCAAACTTATGAAGAAGGAAGATGTTTCTGAGAGTGGTATTATGTATAAGGCTGGTGTTAAGAAGTACGGTAAAGAAGGAATGACTAAAATCCAATCTGCCGCAGGTAAGGGTGAAGGACATGAGGAAATCGGAAAGATAAAAGATAAGTACGATAAATCAAAGAACGAAGCAGTTAAACCATTAAAAGCATCTGCATCTTTTTCTGAAGTAATAGAAGAAGGAGAATACCAAGGTAGAAAAGTTAAACTTAACAAACCAATGCAAGGTGATGTTAAGAAGTTTAAAGTTTATGTTAACAATGAAAAAGGTAACGTGGTAAAAGTAAACTTTGGACAAAAGGGAATGGTAATCAAAAAAGATAATCCAGCAGCACGTAAATCATTTAGAGCAAGAATGAATTGTGATAACCCTGGACCAAAGTGGAAAGCAAACTATTGGTCTTGTAAAAAGTGGTAATTGGATTTATAAAAAACTTTTACATATTTATTATTATAAACAAAATTTAAAAAAAAGCGTTGAATTATGAGCACATTCCCAATTTTTATTATAGTACTTGTCATCCTAAGTGTGATATCAATATTATACGTTACAAAATCAAATAAGATAAAAGATTCAGATGGTGACGGTATTCCAGACATAGTAGAAGATGCTATTGATGATGTTAAAGAAGAAGTAACTAAAGTTAAAACTGAAGTTAAACGTAGAGTTAAGAGAGTTAAAGAAGAAGTTAAAGATGTAACTGATGCTGTAAAGCAAGTAAGAAAACAAACTAAAGATGTAGTTGGTGCCGTTAAGGGTAAACCACGTAGAGGTAGAAAGCCAGCTAAAAAAACTACAACTAAGAAGTAATGATTAAAGAGATTTTCGGTAATCTAAAAAGCATAATAATAGCAGTTTTAATTATTATAATTATACTGCAGCAACAATGTTCAAGTCCGTTTCAACCATTTAACTTAAACCCATTCAATAAAAGAATCGAGCAGACTGTTGAAGGTACGGTTATTACTAAAATTGAAACAAAGTGGGATACTGTAAAGATTGATAGTTTAGTTTATATACCAAAGTGGAAAACTAAAATTGAAACCATACATGATACAATACCAGCCAACATTGATACATTAGATATTTTAAAAGATTACTATACAAAATACTTTTATACGGATACATTAGATTTAGATTCATTAGGTAACATCATAATAAAAGATACAATTAGTAGAAACTCAATTGTGTTTAGACAAATCACCCCAAATCTATTATTACCAACTACTACCATTACAAGAGATTCATTAATTAGTAAACATGAGTTTTATGTAGGTATTGGATTAGCTGGTAACAGAACTCAATTCAATTACATCGGTGGTGAACTTTTATTTAGAAGCAAACATAAGAAAGTATATGGAATCGGATTAGGGTTGAATCAAACCTTAGAGCCGGTAATTTCTGCAAGGATGATGTGGAAGCTTGGTAAAAAGTAAGTTATGAGTAAATCTATAAAAGAACTTATTCGAGAAGAATATGTAAAATGTGCTAAAAACCCAATATACTTTTTTAGAAAGTATTGTTATATCCAGCATCCAAAACGTGGGAAGATTCTATTTGATTTATTTCCATTTCAAGAAGATGTTATGGGTGAACTCGATGAACACCAATTCAATGTAATTCTTAAATCACGTCAATTAGGTATCTCAACATTATCAGCAGGGTATTCACTTTGGATGATGTTATTTCAAGATGATAAGAATGTATTAGTAATTGCAACTAAGCAAGAGGTAGCAAAGAACTTAGTAACCAAAGTTCGATATATGCACGAAAACCTTCCATCTTGGTTAAAAGGTGAAACTATTGAAGATAATAAGTTATCATTAAGATTAGGTAATGGTTCTCAGATTAAAGCAACATCCGCTAGTGGTGATGCAGGTCGTTCGGAAGCATTATCAATGTTGATTATAGATGAAGCTGCATTTATTAAAAGTGTAGATGAGATTTGGGCATCCGCTCAATCAACTCTTTCGACTGGTGGTAAGGCAATCGTATTATCAACTCCCAATGGCGTTGGTAATTTCTTTCATAAGACTTGGCAAAAAGGTGAAATAGGTGATGGTTGGAATCCAATTAAATTACATTGGACTGTACATCCTGAGCGTGATGAAACATGGAGAGAAAAACAAACACAACTATTAGGCGAAAAAATGGCAGCACAAGAATGTGATTGTGATTTCATTTCATCTGGTTACACAGTTGTTGATGGTGAACTACTACAATGGTACGAAGAAACGTATGTGCAAGACCCCATTGAAAAGCGTGGGTTCGATGGTAACTATTGGCTATGGCAACAGCCAAATTATAGTAGAGATTATGTAGTAGTAGCCGATGTCGCTAGGGGTGATGGAAAAGATTATTCAGCATTTCACGTTATAGATATAGAATCGGTAGAGCAAGTAGCCGAATACAAAGGTAAGGTGGATACTAAAGATTACGGTAGAATGTTAGTTAACGTAGCAACCGAATGGAATGATGCATTATTAGTAATTGAAAACGCAAACATTGGTTGGGCTGTAATTCAAGAAGCAATTGATAGAAACTACGCAAACTTATATTATTCAGCAAAAGATTATGGATATGTAGATAACGATATTCATTTGAATAAAGGATTTGATTTAAAAGATAAATCTCAGATGGTGCCAGGATTCTCAATGACTAGTAGAACACGACCATTGGTTATATCTAAGTTAGATACTTATATGAGAGACCGAACGCCTATCATACGTTCTAAGAGGTTGATAGACGAGTTGTTTGTATTTATTTGGAACGGTAGTAGAGCAGAGGCTCAGCAAGGTTATAACGATGATTTAACTATATCATTCTCAACGGCACTATGGGTTAGAGATACCGCATTAAAATTAAGACAACAAGGAATTGAATTAAATAGAAAAGCATTATCATTAACATCTAAAAACTCAGGAGTATTCAAAACCTCATCAGCTCAAGCTAAGAATGCTTGGAAAGTTAACACTGGGAAAGGTGATGAAGATATAAGTTGGTTATTATAAATTCATTACAATAAAATTTGGATATATTAAATATTTTTTGTATATTTATAGATTGTAAGTACTATATAAACACATAATTATGGCAGATAATTCATTATTCGGTAAATTAAAGAAATTATTCGCAACACAAGTCGTTGTACGACGTGTTGGAAAGGATAAACTAAAGGTAGTCGATTCATCAAGATTACAGAGCGATGGTAATAAGCAAGGTTCTGCACATTACGATAGATATGGTAGATTGCATGGGGCAAACTCAAGAAAGAATTGGCAAAGTACCAACGAACGATTTAATTACCATTCAAACAAATTAGAATTATATACTGATTATGAATCGATGGATAAAGATTCTATCATTTCATCTATATTAGATATATACTCTGATGAAGCGACCCTTAAAAACGATATGGGTGATGTTATTAGAATTAAATCATCTGATGAAAAATTAAAGAAAACACTTCACAATTTATTTTACGATGTATTGAATATTGAGTTCAATCTTTGGGGATGGGTTAGAGGTATGAACAAATATGGTGATTACTATTTACATTTAGATATTGATGATGAGTTAGGTGTAGTAAATGCACAACCATTATCAGTTTACGAAACTCGTAGAGAAGAAGGTTACGATTTAGATAACCCATACTCAGTACGATTTGAAGTAGATGAGCAGAATACAACCGCTATGTCTCAACGAAACTCAAGTAAATACTTAGAATCATTTCAAGTAGCACATTTTAGATTACTTACAGATACAAACTTCCTTCCTTATGGTCGTTCTTTATTAGAAGGTGCTAGAAAGACTTGGAAGCAATTAGTTCTTATGGAAGATGCAATGATGATTCATAGAATTATGAGAGCACCTGAAAAGAGAATCTTTAAAATTGATATTGGAAATATTCCACCAGCAGAGGTTGATTCGTATATGTCAAATATCATTGACCAAATGAAGAAAGTTCCATATGTAGATGAAGCGACTGGTGAGTACAACTTAAAATTCAATATGCAGAATATGCTAGAGGATTATTACTTACCTGTAAGAGGTGGGCAAAGTGGTACTGAGATTGATTCTCTTAGCGGCATGGAATTTGGTGGTATAGATGATATCGAATACCTAAAGAATAGAATGATGGCAGCTCTTAAAGTTCCAAAAGCATTTATTGGATATGAAGAGGGTGTTGAAGGTAAATCTACATTAGCACAGCAAGATATTAGATTTGCACGTTCTGTAGAGAGAATCCAAAAGATTGTACTTTCAGAATTAACTAAAATAGCAATTGTTCACTTATACTCACAAGGGTATGAAGATGCTGAGTTGGTAAACTTCGAATTAGAGTTAACTACACCATCTATTATATATGAGCAGGAAAAAGCAAACCTTTGGTCTGAAAAAGTATCTTTAGTTTCTGATATGAAAGATTTAAAAATGATTTCACAAGAATGGATGTATAAAAATATATTCAATATGAGTGATGAGGAATGGAAAGAAGAACAATTTAAAGTTTTGGATGATATAAGATTAGGATTCAGACATAACCAACTTGATACTGAGGGTAACGACCCAATCGTATCTGGTGAATCATTTGGTACTCCACATGATTTAGCAACACTACAACAAAGTGGTGATGATGGTGGGGGTGATACTTCATTTGGCGAAAATAAGGGTGGAGCACCTGAAGGTGGATTTGAAGGAGCAGGTAGACCTAAAGAAAGTGGTAACTATGGAACGGACGAAAACCCATTTGGTAGAGACCCATTAGGAAATAAATCTATTTCAGTAAAAGCAGATAGACCCGGCCGTTCATATAATGCAAACGAAGTTTTAAATAAAGAAGTCACCAATTCAATGTTATCTAAAATGAAATATAAGACAAAAACTAAGAAGATAATTACTGAATCACTTAAATCTGATGATAATAATAAAGAATCAGGACTATTAGATGAGAAAAACATATTGAATTTTGATAAATAGGATATTTATAACCAAATATATAGGTTACTTTGTCAAAAATAGAAGGAACTAATGAAGAAATTAAAGCATAGTAAGTTTAAAAATACAGGTATTCTATTTGAATTACTTGTTAGACAAATTGCGACCGATACTTTGAACAACAAAGATTCAAAGGCAACCACTATTATCAGAGAACACTTTGGAAAGAATACACAATTAGCAAAAGAATTGAGATTATATCAATCTGCTATAAAGGAATCGTTTGATTCTGAGTATAAGGCTAGTGAGTTTTTAAATATTATTCTTAAAGAACGAAATAAGTTAACTGTAACTACATTAAGTAAGCAAAAATACAACTTAATTAAAGATATTAAATCTAATTTTGTATTGGAAGACTTTTTTAACTATAGAGTTAGTAACTATAAAGAGAACGCATCTATATATAAACTGTTTGAATACTTAAATTCAGAAAACCCAAAAGAATATGTTGATTGTAAATCTACATTGATGGAACACCTAACAGGTAAATCTCAAAGTACAGATACCATTATCACAACTATCAACGAAGAGTACTCAAAGCAACCTAAAGAGGTTCGATTACTTGCTTGGAAAATGTTAGTAGAGAATTTTAATAACAAATATACACATTTATCTGATAAGCAGCGTGGCATTTTAAAAGAATATATAAACTCAGTTGATAATTCTAAAAAATTAAAGAGTTTTGTTATAAGAGAGTGTAACTTACTTACAAAAAATATAAAATTAATAAAAATAACCGACCAAGTTACTAAAATTAAGGTAAACGAAGTTGTAAGATTAATTTCAAAAGTAAAATCTTCAAAAACCATCACGGAATCTCAAATTTTATCATTATTGCGATATAATGAGTTGTACTCTGAATTAAAAAAGGCATTTTAATGAAAAGTTTACTAAAAGAAATATCAGAAAAGTTTGAAGAGCTAGAAGAAATTAATGTTACTGGTAACATGGATGGTGGAGAAGGGCCTGTTAAGACCCCATATGCGTTCTCAAAGAGTAAAGATGAAGATGGGTTAGATGATGAACATATTGAAGTCTTAGGTATGAAGAAATCAAAGGAAACTAAAATGAATACAAAAAAATTAGAATCTTTAGAACGTAAGTTAGAAAATAAAATTAACGAAATTTCTTATAAGGAATACAAGAAAGATGAAAACCTAAAACAACATCAGAAAATTAATCATTCTATCAAAGAAATTAATAGTATGATGTTTAAATTAGAAAGAATCGTTAATCAAAATACTAAATTAAAGACAGAAGCAGGAATCCACAATGGTCAGTATTGGGAATCGACTCAAAGAAGATTCTCTAAGATTTCAGAGCGTATGTTGAAAGTGGCTAGAAGTTTAAAAGAGCTATCAGCATGATTTCTAAAAAGAAAATATTAAAAGAAGAACTTTCAAATAAGGATTTGGAAGATATCAGGTTACTTATTAGATATGAGGTAGCACAGATTATGTTTGATTTATATAGGAAACGAAAAGTTTGGGATAAGTAATGAGTAGACTATTAGTAGATATTATTCCGTTTAAAATGAGTAAGACTCAAATCAATGAATCATTGGAAGATAACAATGGTAGATTGATTGTTAATGGTGTCCTACAAAGAGCGGAAGCAGAAAACCAAAATGGTAGAGTTTACCCGCGTTCAATCTTAGAAAGAGAAGTGGATAAGTACAAAGGTAGAGAAATTAAAGAAAATAGAGCATTTGGTGAATTAGACCATCCAGAATCATCAGTAGTTGAACTAAAAAACACTTCACATATCATCAGAGACGTATATTGGAAGGGTGATGATGTAATGGGTAAAGTAGAAGTACTTAAAACACCAGCAGGTAACATCCTCAAAGAGCTTTTAGAAGCAGGGTGTACGGTTGGTATCTCTTCAAGAGGTATGGGTTCTGTAAAAGAAGCAAGTAATGGTAAATCTGTTACTGTGGAAGATGACTTTGATTTGATATGCTGGGACTTCGTTTCCAACCCATCAACACATGGTGCATTTATGAGACCAATGAACGAATCAGTAGTAGGTAAGGGCAAAACACCATCATATAAAAAAATTAATACATTAGTAAGAGATATCATCTGTGAAATAGATGGTGTTTGTTCAATTTAAGGATATCACATGAAAAAACTAAAAGATTTACTGAATGAAACTATCAACCCACAGTTAGGTAAAGTTTATTCTGACCCATACGCTAAATCATTCGTTAAAGAAAACGAAGATGAAGAATCCTCAGAGATGACCACAGAACAAAAACAAGCTTTCTTAGAAGCAGTTAAAGCATACAAATCATTTGGTGAAACTGTATATAGAAACGAAGGGTTATCTGAAGTATACGAATCAATCAGAGGGTTGGTCTCAGTAGCTGGCAAAAATATGGTTAAAGAAACTGAAGGTTCATTTGATGGTATTACTGTTAGTAGACACGTAAAGAGAATGAATGAATCATTCAAAATATTTGAAAAAACTTTAAGAGAAGTTGCAACACTACAACAACGATTAGAATCATCTTATGATGAAATCGGTGAAACATTAGGAAAGTATTACGAAATCAATGAAACTGATGATAGTGAAATTGAAGAAGGTAACGAATTCGGTGCAGCAAGAGCAAAAGCAATTGCAGCTGGAAGTGATTCATTTGAAGTAGATGGAAAGACATACCCACTTAAAGGTGTTGATAAAGACGATAAAGAAAACGCAAAAGAATTCACAAAAGAATCAATGAACCTTACTGATATACTAAAAGAAGGTAAGGATGTAGGTCACTACGAAAGAGTTGGAAATCAAACTATTGTAGATAGTAACTTTGTAAACTACAGTAAAGGTGTATTACCAAATTCAGAGCTTGTACATTTAGGCATGGGTGACTTTGCAATTAAATCACAATCAGGAACTATTAAATTTCAACGTTCAGGTAAGATGGATGGTATCGGACAAGATTTTGTTGGTAGACCACATCGTATGACTGATGATAAGAATGGTAAATTGGTAGAATTATTTCTTAAACTAATGTTGAAAAAGAAAAAAGCAATATTAAGTATGAGTGAATCAGTAGTTACTGAAGCAAGGCCAGGTACTAAAACATACTATAATGGTAGAGACGTATTACCCCCACATTATGGTAATTCAGAACTTCATGGTAAATCAGAGGAAATGTTTAAAAAGCCATGGGAAAAGCTTAATGATAAACAAAAGGCTAAAGTATCATCGTCTTTTCCAAAAACTGAATCAGTAAACGAAGATATGGCCGGATGGATTGCAATTGACCATAAAGGTAATAAATTAGAAATTAAAAAATCTGAAGCTAAAGACCTTTACAACGCAAAACTATTAGCAATTAAAAAACTAAAAGTACCTAAATCAAAAGTTGGTATGTTGGCAATCAAACCAGCAGTTGATGAATCAGTAGTTAACGAAGATTCTACCACATATTCATTGATAAATCCCAAAACCAAAGAAATCGTATCACGTGGTTTGACACAAGATATGTTGGATGATTTTAAAATGAAAAAACGTATAGCTAATGCAAAATTAGATATCATACCAGATACAAAAGTTAAAAAAACTAAAATTGATAAAAGTACTGGTAAGCAATTTATGGAATCAGTAGTTAACGAAGCAAAGTACGATATCGGAATGGCTCGTAAAGGAAACGGATTAACTATTTATAACAAAGCTGAAGAAGAAAATGGTGATTACAAAAATGTAGCCCACATTGATAACAAAGGTAAAATAAAATATTTAGATAAAAAGATACCATCCAACATCAAAAAAGAAATCGAAGCTGAAGCTAAGAAAATGATGGAAATAACAAACGAAGGAAACTCAATGATAAAATTAAAAAACTTACTAAACGAATCATTTGGATTCGGTGAACTACCATCATCAAAGTTAATGAAGATGAAAGTATCGGCTAAAGATATGTTGGATTCAGTTAAGAATAACAAAGTAAATGAATCTGAAGAAGATAAATCAGTAACTGAAGCAAGAGTATCAGCTAAAAACTTATTACAATCAGTAGTTGATGGTGAAACTAAAGAAGTAGAAGGTATTAAACTTTCGAAAGAAATGGCTGAAGCATATTTGAATTGGTTAAGAATGTCACCATTTGGAAAAAAGTATGGTAAATTACCATTCAATAAATTGTTTACAGCTTCATTTCGTTGGGGATTGCATAGACACGCTGATGAGAAATCAAAAGAGTACAAAGATTTAAAAGCAAAAGCCAAAGGCCTTGATAAAAAATAGGATAAAAACAATGGATTACTCAGATATATTACAAGACATTTCAGTTGACTTATCTTCTATGGTAAAGAAACATCTAAAGAATATTAAAAAATTAGATTCCAAACAACAAAAACAATTTGGAAAACTATTTGGAGATATGAAGCAAGGTATAGATGATTTATCAGAAGGAACATACGAATCAGTAAACGAAGCAAAGATTGCATTTGTGAATGACAAGTTAGTAGGTGATAGAATCCAAAAATCAGGACTCTTACCACTATTAGGTGATAACAACGTATCTTTAAATCCTAACAAAGTGAAATTTACAAGAGAGTTAAGAGATACATTAGTAAAACTTTATAAAAAATACAGCGCATTAACTGTTAAATAAAATTATGAAAAAAGAAATCTCATACTTTGAAATTGCAAAAAACG
>Ga0208303_1000716_pt1 | contig 13626 bp, 11 predicted proteins | sample CB_VirMetaG_2_FD_184537 | JGI IMG/M metagenome (GOLD analysis project Ga0208303, IMG submission 184537) | Freshwater to marine saline gradient viral communities from Chesapeake Bay - CB_1504_2 Viral MetaG (SPAdes) (version 4) | ecosystem: Environmental > Aquatic > Marine > Coastal | place: USA... | reverse complement strand
TTGTTTTATTACTCTAGGTAGCATCATAGAGTTATTCAAGTTTACAGATGATTGTAGATATGTAGACTGCTCTGCAGGAATGTAGTTGTCTCCGTCTTTTACTACAACAACTCCATCTATAATCTGCACGTCTCCTGTTCTGTTTACAAACCCTGTGTATAGTTCAGAAGCTTCTGTAGGGTCTAGGGCTACGTCTTTAAATCCGTTACCCTTATTCTTCAGATATTCATCATTAGCGTTACCTAAGATGGTTCTACCCGCTGTAACATCATAAGTCAACTTAGAGGCAGCTTCTTGCATCTTAGATTTAGATGTAGAAGAACCTGTTTTCTCGTACTCGATAGCAGCTTGTTTAAACACTTGATACTGAGCGTCTGCTACTTGCTTGTAGATTCCCGTCAAGCCATAAGCGTTTTCAGCATAAGCCTTGTCAGCACCTGTAGCAGCCACTTCTTTTTCTAGCTGCTGTTGCGCCTGCTTACGCTTCTGCTCGTTGACTTGGTCTATCTGAAAACCTGTCTGACCAAGCTTTGGTACTTGAAATACTGTTGTGCCTAATACTGACATTACTTATTCTTTTTAGCGTTTCTCTCGAACTTCTTGAACAGATTCTTAGCGTAAGAGCTTTGCTTAGCAATAGAAGCTGCTTGTTCTGGGTTTAAAATGTATTCTCCTCCTGTGGCTTCACCCACTTTTTGACCATTTTGTACTAGGTCAATAGGATTAGTGTTATGATTAAATGCGCCTTCTGTCATCATACCGCCGTTTCTAAACGATGTCATTCTGTTTAGAGCTGGAGCAAACTGATTATACATTCTGCTTAAAGCATTAATCTGCTTCATAGCTTGGTCGTTTCTGTATTCAGCTGGCACTGCATTTATATTGTTTTCTGGACTTAGGTCACCAAAAGGATTCATATTAAGTTCAGAAGGCTGTTGAAAAACAGGTGCTAGATTTGTTGCCTGACCTGTTCCAGAGTAAACCATTGGAGCTAAAGTATTCGCAGAATACAGGTCTTGTCTATAAGGAATACCTCTGTCTTTTTTAATAGGTGTAGTTTCAAAATTAGGCATATCTGCTGTTGGTGAAACTTGAGGTACCGTTGGGGATTTTCTTAAACCAATTAAATCTTCATTTAATGTCGGAAGCTGAGTTTGAAATGCTGATGTATCAACATTAAGTAGATTAGATTCGGGAGGAGCAATAGCAGCATCTGGTAAAAGAGCTTTCCTGTTTTCTCCAGCGCTAGCTACCATTTCCTTCTGCCTTACTTTTTGTTGTAATTCATCTTGTCTTGCCGCATCTGCAGATTGTTTAGAACTTCCAGACTTAGCTGCTGACATTCCGTACATCAAGCCTTCTCCAGCAGAGGCTATACCGCCTCCAATGTTTCCTAAAGCTGCTTGATAAGCTTGATTAGCATAAGCTATTTCTTGCTGACTACGAGCCTCTTTACGCCCAATAGCTCTTTCTTCTGCTTGAGCAAGTTGCTGTCCAGCAGACATACGCATCTGGCGCTCTTGCGCCAACATTTGATTTTGTTGCATTTGAGACTGTGCAGTAGCTTGACCGAGACCTCCGACTAAAGCTCTTCCTCCCGCGCCTTGTAGGGCTTGTACGGAACTAGCAAGATTAGCTTGAATAGCATCACTCTGCATTCTTGCTAATTCACTATCGTATGCGTTCTTATAGTTCTCATAAAACTGAGAGGGAGTCTCTAATGAAGGAGCTGATGCTCTAGCTCTTTCAAATTCTGCCTTAGCCTTAGGGAGCTGCGACAAGCCATAAACGGCTTGCAATCCACCCAAAGCAGCTTGGGCATATCCGCCTCCTGCTGCCATAGAGCCAAGTTGTGCTAATTTTTCAATATCTACTGCCATAATGCAAATTTAATCTTTTTAGTTGACTCTATCATTGTGTAGTCTAGACCTGTCGTAGCTTACAGACAATGCGTGTACCTCGAAAGGTGTAGTGTCGCTTGATGTTAGTTTTATAGATGCATAAACATCCCTCATAGGGTCTCCATCTACAATAGAGTTGTGCTCTACAAACACATTATCGCCAATAGTTATTCCAACTCCAGAACACACAATAGTTTTTCTGTCAAGTAATGAGTCTACAGTAACACCTGTTGTATTCAAAGTAGAGCCATTTGCTACTTTTAATGTTTCGCCTAATGCAAAAGGAAGTCTGTTAACAGGTGTACTAAACGTAACATTATTACCAGAAACAGCCTCAACAACACCTAAGTATATTTGATGGGACTTAGAATTTAATGTATCTCTAGGAATCATAGCATATTTATGCCCTTCTCTTTCATCAAAGACGGTTATCTCTGTTTTCTGAGTAGAGTTTTCTATAACACCTGTCCAATCACCATTACCCTCAATACCCAGTGCTTCATATGTCTTAATCATAGAAGGATTGAAGTTAGAGACAACCTCAAACATAGAATTGTACTGAACGCCGTAAAAAAGATTCCTAGTATCGTTTACGTTGTGCTTCCAAGCCAATCCATTTTCGTTCTCGTAAAAACTATACAATGTATTTCCTATGCTTGCATAATTAGAAGGTATGAAGCTGTATTTTGATGCCCATACCCCTTCTTTGTGCTTGTAAGAAAGTGTGATTCCATTGTAATCACCACTAATGGTCTTTACAGATATGTTTCTTCCGTCACAAGCTTGATTTGGAATAGTGACAACACCGCTTCCTAAATTATACTCAGCTACGGCTACAAAAGAATTCAACTCGTCTGTAACAATTATTTTTACTGTACCCGTACTTCCTTGCAGTTGTGCGTCAACATAAAATATCCCGTCAACCTCTAGGTATCCGTTTCCTATGTTATCCCATTCCTCGCAAAGCTCATTCCATTTAAAAGGAATCGTGTTCCAAACAATTTGACTAGATGTGTATGTTGGTGAAGGGATGTATTCCCCTTCTTCATTTGTGTCTATGTTGTATACGTTTGGCTCAAGCTCTGGGTTGCTTGACTGAACTGTTATTGTAGATTGGAAGAAATCTTCCATTGTCAGTAGATACTCATCATTGTCTGGGTCGAAACCACCAATAATCTTAGGAGTAGCTACATTCTTATCTATATTCTCAAATAGTTTTTGGAAGAAGCTGTCCATACCTTTCTCGCTGATTGGCGTGATGCCATCAGCTGAAAGACGTACAATTTTTCTAGAATTTAAATCTGAAAAGTATACTACGCCAAATTGTTCAACAACAGACTCTGGATTACCAGAAGAGCCGTAATCACCAGCATAGTAACTAGGTACTCCAATAACATTTTTAGAAACTGCAACACCCGTATCTCCGTTTGAGTATTCTATTAGGTTTCTGCCAATAGGAAGCTGAGAAGCTTTGCTTTCCTGCAATACTGTGATAGCATCTCCTCTAGATACTAATTTGTCTATACCTCCGTGAGCAATGTCTAAGTCAGACCAGTTTGCTAAGCTCGCGTTAAACGAGCTTAGGTTCAATCTATCAGAATCCAATACATATGCATCAGAATACGTTATAGAAGACTTTCTACGTACTGTTCTAGCCTCTGTCATATAAGCATATGGCTTGCCCCTAGATATGGCCTTAGATTTAAAGAAATCACTTACAGAATAATCTTCTATGTAATCTATATCGTAAGCGTATACATTGTTCTCAAACTTCTCTGACAAGAAGTATTCATCATAGAATGTGTTTGGTTTACGTATTCTCCTTAGCCTAAAATACACATCTCCTTGATTTGCAGTAACAACAGCTTCTTGATAATTGACTATAGCGATACCAGTATATGAATCTGCAGTTGGCCCAGTCGGACCGTCAAAGCTGTATGTGTATGAATAGGTGCCGTCTACCTCAATGAACACTCCAGTTATAGTTATAGTAACTTCATCTACAGTTAGTTGGTCGCCGACAAACATTCTAGATGAGGAAGTAATATTACTAATGTCTACAACTGTTAAGTCGACACTTTGTGGTGTGCTGTTGTCTCTGTCGCCTCTATGAGTAACTCCATCAACATCATATACCTTGCCTAAGCTGTAGTATACTTTTTCCTCTAAATCTTTCTTTGGATTGTATATTTCTAAAAGAACATTGTCTCCCCACTTATCTTTATTCCCAATAACAGCATTAAACGAGAAGCCTGCGATATCCTTAGATTCAATTATTAAGAACCATCCCGTAGCAGATTTTTTGTATCCACTTGGAAGCAAGAATGGAGAGTTGTCAAGGTCTTGGATATATTCATAGCCTACAACTTTAAAATTGTATCCAGTTGGATACGCATAATCCCCGTTAGAGTCTTCATATCGTATAACTCTAGCTCTGTCTCCATCTTCAAACTTATACTCTAGATTGGCAGAAGTCTGTTCTTTGTAAGAATTAGACTTCCCCTCCAGTGTAGACATAGAAATGTATATTCTTTCTGTAACTGGCGATGCCGCAGAAGAATACGCAGGCATAGCCCTAGAAACAGAATACTGAATAAAGTCGTTGTAATTATTGTTTTCAGAGTATACTAGCTGCCATTTGTTAGCCCAAGATGGAGCGTTGTGTTTAACTCTAAAATCCACAACATTTCCGAATGTGTTTGAGCGACTTGAAAGCGGTGTGATTTCAATAGAATCTATTTTATTTACACCACCAGCACGTCCTCTATCATCCATATACACAATACCAAAATCGTGTGACGCATTCTCTTTAAAAGATTTGTACCCAATCGTGCTTTCTGCTATGAAAGAAGAATTACCAGAAATTCCAGATACTTGATATTCAGCAGACCCTGTTATTGGGCGAGAGGGATATGCATTATAGGAAGCAGTACCTCCGATAATCATTGTGGAAGACTTAACAATCTCTACTTTAGTCTCAGCATCTAATGAGAGACCAAGGGGTGAATAGTCTATTCCTTTAGTTAGATATTTTGCATAAATCTCAGCGCCCTTAAAGTGCACGTTAAACTCATAATTATCACCAGTAAGACCTACTTTTTCAAGTTCAAAAGAAGCTTTACCTGCAACCCATACATTTGATTTTGGAAGTCCTCCTATTGCTCTACTCTCCCAAGCATTAGCTTGGTCGCTATCATCTTCGTCAGAGTCTACAATTGAATAGTATTCTGAACCCTCAAGGATATCTGCTACATCAGTTATGAATTGAGATTTAGCTGTATCTACAGATATATCTATAGTATGCTTGAATACAATGCCCTCTAGCGGTAGAAGCCATTCATCTACATTTATATTGTCGGTCTTAGTTATATCTAATGTCTCACCATTCCTAGTTGTAGGCACAGTATACGCAACAAATAAATTGCTATATGATGTATCAGCTGTTGCTTTTAATGTTGTAACTACCATAGTAAAGTCAATCTCTACTACCGAGCCAGCCTTAATAGTTGATGGGACTTCAGAAAAGTCTAAAGAAAAATTAAAATCACTAGATGAGCTTTCAGTATCAGTCTTGAATGGGTTTGATGAACCAGTCATCATATCCGTATCTATAGAATAGATAATGGGTTTCACCCTGTAAGTAGGTGAAGGCTCTACATCTAAAGTAACATTTTCATACCCTTCAGTATAATTACCGAAGAAGAGTCTGTTGTTTGATACAACCAATGACCTAGCTTTCTGAGGTACATTATCAAATACCTTATTGACCTCGTCATTGGAAAGAAAAGAAGACAGCTTATCGTTCCTAAAAGGCACTGTAACAGCATTCGTGTTATTAGCGTTGTCAAGCTCTTTTATCTCAAACCAAGGACCATCATTACCGCTTCTAGCATACACAAGGATTTTCTCTACATCTTGAATAGTGTTTCTAACGTAAACATCTATCTGATTAAAGAAGTCTAAGTTCTCATCAGGTACAATACCATCTTTTAACTGCGCTGTTGATACAGCAGCAGTTGAATACTCAGATAACGCAGAGATTTCTCCGTCTGTATATCTGTATCTGTATGCAAACTGAAATACTTTGTTTTTTATGTTATTGTATCCAAGTCCTGCATTATTTACAATATTATATGTAGGAGCTTTTAGTGGAGGCTGTTTTGCTACAGTTAGGTTTAACAGCTTCTCCTCATCAGTACCAGAAGTAAGTGATGATGGATACCCATTGCTCAAAGCTCTATTTACATTAAGCTTCATAGGAGGGTTGACGTTGTCTGTCCAATACAGCAACGTCTCTTCATTGTCGTTTATTACTACATCACAATCAACAAATCCAAGCTTCTCGAACCCCAAAACAGAATCCTCATATACTTTTTGAAATGAGTCTGTCAGCGTGTTTATTCTATAGATACCGTGGTCTCCGTTACTGTTCCACAAAAAGAATAACACCTCTTTGTTCTTATCGTTGTCTACTGAACCTATAACTCTATTGTCACCAGCAGGGAATGCATCGGCTGGAGTCTTAGGACTCAACGCCTCAGTACCCTTGATGTTTTTTATAACACCAGCAGTGCCTTCATCATTGTTAGACACTCTAATGTTAAGGTTGTCCGTCATTTCAACAGACTTTACAAGTTTCTGGTCAGTATCCGAAGATAGATACTGAGGTATGAGTTTATCAATAGCCATAGATTAACCTTTAGGGCTTTGCTTGAAATTCTTTCTAATAGTCTTAAGAGCTTCCTCTTTAGTAAACGATTTTAATCTAGCGTTAGCTAATCTCTTCTCGTTGTAGTACTCTTGTCTCGCTCTAGCTTTCTCCCCCATAGGGACGTTCGCTTTACGCTCAATAAGTCTGTAATAGATATAAGAGCGCAATGCGTTCTCTGCGTAAATATGGACACTTGGGTTTGTACTCCTAGCTTCATCTGCAATGTATTCAATGACTACCTCACTATAGCCAGCAGTGCTGTATAGCTCAATTCTGTTTTGTTCGTGATTGATTCTAAACTCACCAGAGTACTTACCACCTCCAATACCGTAAGCTCTACCAATATTTCCTTCGTATAAGAAGTTTCTAAACGTGTAGCTTTCAAAATCAGAAAGCGAAGCTCTAGCCGTGCTTTCTCCTTTCGCATCTACTCTGTCATAAACGCCGTCACCATCTGAATCTATAGGGTTATCGTTGGAATCAAGAACATACTTCATAGACATATTCTGATTCTTGTTTTCTCCAAACACATAGATAAGCCCATCAGAACCTACTATACCAATCTTAGTATAATCTACATAGTCGTCTGGAAGCTCTATGGTATTGTTATTTGCATTTACAGATAGTTTAAGCGACTTAATTCGCTTCATAATATCAAAGCCCATCTCACGCACTCCACGTAGCGCATAATTGCGTAAAACGACTCCATTCGCATTGTTCGCGTAGTCATCACCATCAGCGGTGAGCATAATGTCGTTTATAATCTGGTCTATGGAAACTGTATCTCTTGCCATCTATTACTGCTTTTGTTGTTGCGCCTCTCCACTAGTGTAGGCATATACATCTTGGTCACGAAGGTTTATGCCAATCATCTTACCAATTTCTAGCACGAGCTGCGGTACGTAGTGGTCGGGCAGCTCAAAGTCTACAGATGTGGTAGGGTCAAATACTTCATTAGAAGCTCCCAAACTTAATGCATTGTATCTAGGTGATAAAGCAGTTCTCGCTCCTGTGCTTACATTATGACCTTCTGGATACTTGTAGTATCTTAGTTTAATCTTCTTTATAGTTGTAGGAAACACTTCAATATTATTTGATACTATCGCCACAGGGTGTGTTGAGCTTGGTGTGGATAAATCAGATTGTAATACGTATTCTATTTTAGACTCATCATACATTATATCAATAGATGTAGATGTAGATGTTCCAAACACGTAAGCACCAGAAGTTTTAGCAGAAATAATTCTAGCTAGGTCATCAGGCTTAGCGAACACACCATTAGATTGACTAATAGACTCTTCTTTAGAAAAGTACGCTAGGTCTTCTTCTAATCGCTTCCCATAAGAATGATGCATAGGTGCGTCAACATTCCGTGCGCGTAGAGTCTGTGCCTTAGTCAACTCGTTGAATAGGTCGTTAAATATCTTATTCTGTGCAATACCAGTGAACGTGTTAAACACCTTTGGAGTGATGAAACCACGCTCGTCTTTGTTTGCCAGATTCTTTAGTGCTGAATAAACTTCGTTTACAGATGCCATAATATTTCTGTTCTGCTACAAAGATACAAAAAAGAAGGGGCTGCATTTCTGCAACCCCTTACTACATAGTAACTTATAAGTTACTCTAGATTCTGTCTAATTGATTTTGAATCTCCTCAAGAACCAATGCACCCTTTTCAGATAAGCAGAATCGAGTAGCGATGTCAATGGTTTCTTGACCAGCAGGCGTTGCTACGATAAGCTTGTTGCTGTCAAACCATTTCAACCCGTCGCCATCAGCTTTAAGAATCTGAAAGTCTATAGCACTCATAATAGTACTCTTAACTTTAACTACAGGATTGTCAAACATCTCAATGAATCGCTGTGGGTTTGATTTAGCTTGCATCAATAGCTCACGCTTAATCTCTATATTTTTCTGGTCTGTGTCAATGTTTAAGTACATCGCTACAGGTAGAAGCTCGTCAATGGATTTGTCACGAACCATAGAAACAGCATCAAGAGCCAAAAACTCTTTGTCTAGCTCTACAGTTGCTTTCTTCTCTGTATCTACCAAGTGAAATACCTTTCCTCCGTTAGCTCTGTTGTCTGGATGAAGCTCTAAGTATTTCTGTAAGTTTGGTTTAGTATAAGGAACTAATAAGTTCTTTTTGTTAAACACAATCTGCTCTCTAATGATGTTATCAGATTGCTCATCAGCCCATACAGACATCTCATTAGGAGAGTATCTAAGCTGTCTTACAGAACGAGTATCCTCGTCAAATACAGTAATGTTGTTTTGCTTGATTTTAAACCAGTGTCCACCGCCTTTTTGAATAGCGTATACTTTATCTTTCTTAGTGTCATCTACAAGGTTTCTCTTGATTTTAGTAGAGCTTGTAGCAGGAGTTGATACTGGCGCTGCTTGAGGAGCAGCTTTAGGAGCAGACTTAGGAGGTCTACCCATACTTTTCTTTTGGGTATTAGCTGTTGTAGCCATTGTATTATGTATTAAATAGAATTAAAAAAAATAAAGAGAGGGGAACTCAATCCCCTCTCCTAGATAAGCTTATGCTTATTTCTTAATCAACAAGTGACGGTTTGCGGCACGGGTAATCAAGTTACACTCAGAACGGTAGTGGAATTCTACGTTATCCTTAGTAGCGTTAGACGCTCCAAGAACAGAACCAATCATCCAGTGCTCCATTTCACGAGAGTATCCGTTAGCAGCTTTGTAGTTCATCTCCAAAGCAGGTGCTTTATCACCAGTCTTAGCATCAGCTACAGAAGCCATAGGTACAGCAACACCAGCGAAGTCAGAATCAGCCAACAATGTTGGGTCGTTCAACAACTTCCAGTCGTGCTTGTGGAAAGTGTAACCACCACGAGCGAATGAGCGGAATCCTAGGTTGATAGCAGTCTCCGGAGAGTTGCTGAAGCTACCGTAAGCAGCGCCGCCCAATCCAGTAACACCATTAGCAACTGTAGAAAGGTTTCCAGTTCCACCAATCAAGTTAGCAGAAGCCAACATATCGTCGATAGCCAAGTCTTGTGCACGGTTTACGTACAATGCGTATTCAGATGCACCACCTTCTTTGTCAAATACCTTAACGATATCGTCAATTTCAGTTAGTGTGTCAATAAGACCAGACTGAACAATACCACGGTCTTCGATAGCGCTGAAGTAACCTTCAGAACCATCAATATCAGTAATACCAGAAGCAGTTACTTTCTCACCCAATAACATCATCATTTCACGCTTATCCATAAAGCGCTGACGAGTGTCTCCTTCTGATTTCAAGTACCAGCGGTAGTCACCGTTACCCAAGTTAATCCAACCGATGTTGGTAGCCTGAGAACCAGTTACACTGTATACCTCTTTCATAATCATAAATGGATTCACACGACGAGTGATACCACTCTCGATGAACTCGCTCGGCTGCTCAGAACCTTGAGCGTACAAGTTACCAACAACTGGTAATTCTTTAGCACCAGAAGCAGCAGCTGTAAAGCCGTCAGAAGAAAGTGCAGTAATAGTAACAACTGGGTTTGTAACATCAGTGATGTTAGTAATCAAACCACGCTCTCCACCGTTAACTAATACTACATCTTGCTTACGTAGAATAACGTTAGAAGCACCTGTTACAGTTAATGTTGCTGTTGCAGCACCAGCACTGATAGTACCCATTGCGCCAGCTTGCTTTTTGTGCAAGCGCTCTTCTTCCCAGTATTGTACTTCATCGTTTTGTGCAATTGCTTTAGTAGCACCAACTAACTGAAGGAATCCTGTGATACCTTGGTTTCCGTAAGTCTTGATAAGAGCGTCACGGTTGTCTGGTTTGTTAACCAAATCATACAACGAAATGTATTTCGCTGCGTCTAATTTTTGTAGGTCAAACTGGTTTGCAGCAGGGTTGCTACCAGCGTTGCCATACGTTACATTTCCTAATGTAGCCATTTTGTTCTATTTTTTAAATCTTGAACGTAAGTCCGTTATCATTCATTCCGAGAGCTTGACGAACTTGGTCCTCTAAACTAGGTGTATTACCCTGTCCAGTATTAGCGGTTTCATTGGGTTGTATATACTGCACGTTAGCAGCCTTGTCAACCAATCCACGCTGTCCTTCTCCAAGTCCTTGCTGATAAGCGGTCTTTACTATCGTTTCGATATTGTCTAAGACTGCTTGATGCATATTCCACTTTTCAAAGTCCCACTGTCCTTCGTTAGACACGTAGCTTGAGAAAAAGTCCTCAATGTTCTCGTTTTTAGACTTAAGTTGAGACTTGTAGCCATCTTCAAGTCCGAAGGTAAACGCTTTGTCTTTTGCAACTTGAAACTCAATGCCATCTAATGCATCAACCTCAGCGGACATAGTGCCTAACCATTCATCATTGACGATGCCTTGAAACTCTTCTTGAGGCTGCTCCTGCTTAACAGGTGCAGCATACTGAGAGCGCAAGCCTTCAATCTCTTGTCTAGCCTTGTCTGCATCCATCTTAAGCTGTATCTGCGCTAAACGAACTTCATTCTCATCGTACAAATCTGCGTCCAGTTTGTATTTATTGTCAATGAGTAGATTTAAATCGCTGTTAGATAGGTCTCCGTATTGACTCTTAAGCTGTGCTATTACCGCGCTTTTGTCATCCATTTCGGATGGGTTCATAGCTTGGTAGGTAAACCAATCTTGAGGGTCACGACCTGTCTTCTGAACGAATTCGTTGATAGCAGCTACACGCTCATCAATTTCTACAGACGTATTTTGAGTTCCTTGGATTTCATCTAGACTACTTACTTGTCTCCCTAGCCTTTCGCTGAGATACTCAAGCATTGTAGCTTCGATTTCCTCCTCAGAAATCTCTTCTTCTTGTAAAGTACTTTGAGGCTGTTCTTCTACAGGTGCCTCTTCCTGTTGTACTTCTTGTACAGCTTCCTCTACAGGAGCTTCTTGAGGTTGCTCTACTTCTTGTGTAGGCTGTTCCTCGTTTACGGTTTCTGCGGTTGGAGCTTCGTCTGAAATAGACATCCCCATATCGCCTACTAGTGCTTCTAAATTGTTAGTTAAGTCACTCATATGTTTATTAAATTGTAATTACGCTACAAAATTAAATAAAAAAGGGATACAGTTTCCTGTACCCCTTGTAACACAGCGTGTTAAGTTACTTTCTGTACTGACGTACTTTTTTTGCAATAGATTTTGGTTGCTTAACAAACTGTTTTCCTTTTTTGTTACCTGCTGCTTTAGCTCTGTTAGTAGCTCTTTTCTCTGCTGGACTTAACGCTTTCCAAGCTGCATCCGGTAAGTAACGCTTCTTTCCTTCAGACTTACTTCCGTCCGAGGTTCTCCATTTCTGCTTACTCCATTTGCTTAAGCTGTTAGAAACCTTCTTAGCCCCTTTGTAACCGCCTCCAGACTTCTTATATCTAGCAGTGGCAATTTGCGCTTTACGAGCGCTCCATTGCCCTGCACGACCACCCTTAGTACCAGCCTTAACTGCTGCTACAATGCGTTTCCATTTTGCTGGGTTTGTCTTTTTAGCGGTACTCATAGTTTACTTAGCTTCCACAGGCTTCACAGTCTTCTGGGTTTTCCATTGAGCAGGTTGGTTGTTCTGCTGTTTCTAATTCGTTTACGAAGTCTTCAAAGCTGTCTGACATAGTGCTGTTTTTTTAGATTAGTGAAAGACAGCAAAGATAGTATTATTTGCTCTTCAGTCTGTCGTTCTCTCTCTTAAGATAGTCTACCTCAACACGCAATGCATTAACCTCGCCTATAAGCTCTTCTATACGATTTCTCATATCGTCTTTCTCGTCAGAAGACTTGGCTAATAAAGACTCTAGGTTTCTTACCCTGTCTTTTAAATCATCGCGATACTGCACTCCATCATTGTTTTCAAGTTCTGACTTTCTTTCTTCCGACTTTACTCTTAGCCGTGCTTCAAAGAACTTCCATATACCAGCAGAACCAGCAACTGTAGCAACGGTAATTATTATTTGTGTTATGTTATCCATTTCGGTGTATCTGTTCTGTTTTTAGCCTCTTTAAATTTCCAAAAGAAGATATAACCAATAACACCCATCCGTAGTGTGATGGAGTCGGTAGACCAATAGATAGCAAATACATCGCCAATGTAGAGCTGTACAATCCAAACGTAAATAGAGAAGCTCTCAATCTACATTGAAGTTTACCCTTAGAGATGCATAGCAGTTGATACGCGCCAGCAGAGATAAGTGCCAACTGATAAAACGGCATAAAGCCCAACTCAATCATCGTAGCGATAGGTGCAAGAATCATAAGCGCAGCACCTAGAGTAATCTCTGTAGGTTGACTGTCGCTGTATCTCCAAAGCTGTTGTAGTTTTTTAAGCACCTTTGTCTAGTTTTTCTTTATATACTCTTACCGTATTCCATAAAGCAAACAGCATAATGATTACCCAGCCTACACGGCTACCATTCATAAGACCTGTAGCAAATAAGTTCTCAACTGTTCCTAGTGCGATTAGTGCAGCAACCTGTACTGCTATAAGACGCATCTTTAGTGTGCCGTTCCATAGTACGGCCCACATCTGAAAACTGCCAGCTAGAATACCGCCAGCAATAAGAATGAACGATGGGTTGTCAAAGTCTACGCATAGCGCCGCAGGCAGCGCAAATATGTGACAGAAGGCGATGAGAACCTCGTTAGGTTCGCTATCGCTATACCAGAATAAATCCTTGACTTTAGCTAATCCTCTCTTGCCCATCACCACTTTACTTTGTTTGCCCAGTAAGCAGCAGACAGCCTACCCTTAGCGATGTTTTTAGCGTGACGAGCTTTAAATGAAGCACGTTTCTTCTTCATACGGTCAGACTCACCAGACTTGGGTTTGCCAGCTGTTGATGCACCTTGTTCTCCAAAGCGTATAGTCTTAATCTTGTCGCCTACCTTAGCCACTACGATGTGTGACTTCTTAGGGTGATTGGTAGTACGCTTAGGCTTGTTAAAACCGCTTACTCCTGCTCGTGCTAAACGTGAATCTTTTTTTGCTTTCATAAGACACA